>JAAGKN010000298.1_pt1 | contig 162219 bp, 171 predicted proteins | sample 6206371 | NCBI WGS metagenome assembly JAAGKN01 (sample SAMN11533720, study PRJNA540317) | gut metagenome | isolation source: fecal pellets from male and female animal of same cohort | host: Peromyscus leucopus | place: USA:CA | collected 2017 | reverse complement strand
AGAGTTCCTGAATAATTCATATTATTACCATAATCATCATTCAAAGCAACTCCTTTGTGCTCTGTCGGTATTAGCACCTAAATTAATAGGTTGCTGTGGAGTCTAAAAGCCGATTCTCTCGTCCACTCTTGATAACATTTTGCAATATGTATTTTACACTATTTGACATGATTTGTCAATAATTATGTAAATTTAATTATGCTTTTTTAGATTTTCTCATTACTGGAATAAAATTTTCTGCAAATTTATATTCATCTTTATTTTTAATATATAATAAACCTATAATAGAAAATGTAACAGCACCAATGAAATTTACTATTAAATCTTTCATTGTATCTCTAATTCCTATATCTAAATATCCACCATCTATAACAGTTTGTATCTTATTTCCGTTTTCATCAATAGATTCTATTATTGTTTTTTCAATATTTTTCACTACAACAGGAATATTTTTTCCGTCTGGATGTAAATCAACAGTTGATATAGCAGTAACAATAGTATCTTTTTGCATATCTTTAAAAAACATTGTATCCATTCCAAATTCAAAGAATTCCCACAAAACTCCTATTGTCATTGAGAAGCAAAATGCAACTAATGCAACAAATAATGCAGACATTGTAGCATGGAAAAATTCTTTACGATTCAATATATCGATAAGTGAAAATCCTATTGCTGCACACAAAAATCCATTTAAAGTGTGTAACATTGTATCCCAATGAGGTATTGCAATATAATACTCATTTATTTCACCCAAAATTTCTGCAGAATAAATAAATAATAATATTATAATCTGCAAAGCATCTGGAAGTTGAATGTTAAATTTTTTATCAATAATGGCAGGAACCAAAAACAATCCTAAAGTTAATACGCATAAAAATACGTTATTCCAGTTACCCATAAAAATTTGTCTTATTAAAGTTAAAATAACTAATGCTCTCAAAACAAGATACACAGTCATATTTCGTTTCGAATAATTTTCGAAAAGCTCTTCTTTCTTCTTTTTACCCATAAATTAAATCTCCTCTTATTCCGTTGGAACAAAATTGTTATTTTACAAGGCGCTTGAAAAAGAAATACCGGAAACGTACTATTTGTACGTTGAGGATTTTCTTTTGATAAGCAACGCCGTAAAATCGCAATTCTGTTTCAACATTATTACTTGGCTTGGTACCAAGATTTACCTTCCTCAACTTCAGCAGTAAGTGGCACGCTAAGGCTTGCACTTGCTTCCATGCATTCTTTAAGCAATTTCTTAACTTCTTCTTTTTCTTCTAAAACAGTTTCAATCAAAAGTTCATCATGTATTTGTAATACTATTTTAGATTTTAAACCTCTATTTTTTAATTCATTATACACTTTAATCATAGCAATTTTCATTATATCTGCAGCAGTACCTTGAATTGGTGTATTCATTGCTGCTCTATCTCCAAATTTTCTAATCATATAGTTTTTAGAATTTAATTCAGGTATATATCTTCTTCTTCCAAATAATGTAGATACATAACCTTTTCTTTTAGCCTCTTCAACAATATCTGTCATATAATTTCTTATACCATGATATGTTTCTAAATATTTTTCAATATATTCTTTTGCTTCATTTCTTTTTATATCAATTTGTTCTGCTAAACCAAATTCACTTATTCCATAAACAATACCAAAGTTTACAGCTTTTGCTTTACTTCTTAATTGTTTAGAAACCTCTTCAACTGGAACTTTAAATACTTGTGATGCACAAATTGTATGAATATCTTCATCAGAATTGAATGCTTCTATCATAGTTTCATCATTAGCAACATGTGCCATAACTCTTAATTCAACTTGAGAATAATCTGCGTCTACAAATATTCTTCCTTCCTCAGCTTTAAATACTTTTCTTAATTTTTTACCAAGTTCAGATCTAGTTGGAATATTTTGTAGGTTTGGTTCTGTGCTACTTAATCTACCTGTTGCAGTAACTGTTTGATGGAAAAATGTATGAATTCTTCCAGTTTTAGGATTGATATAAGGAATCATTCCTTCTACATAAGTAGAATTTAATTTCATAAGTTGTCTATATTCAAGTATTTTTTCAACTATTGGATGACTGTCTTTTACTTTTTCTAGTGCATCAACATCTGTTGAATAGCCACTCTTAGTTTTTTTACATGGCTTTAATTCTAATTTTTCAAAAAGAACAACACCTAATTGTTTTGGAGAATTAATATTAAATTCTTCTCCAGCCATTTCATATATATCAATTCTTAATTCTTCAATATGTTTTTTTAATTTTTCTCCGTATTTTATAAGTTCTTCTTCATCAACATACATACCTTCATATTGCATGTTTGCTAATATTTCTACTATTGGCATTTCTATATTATTAAATAAATCAAGCGATTCTGAATTTTCAAGTTCTTTTAAAAGAATTGCTCTTGATTTTCCTATAACATACGCATATACGGCAAAAGTAAAATTAGCTTTTTCTTCTTGAACTTCCTCATTTCCCATATCAAACAAACTTGTTTGAACATCTTTAGTATCTTGTTTTGTTTCATAATCTGAAATATCTTGTTCTAAATATTGTCTTGAAATATCCTCTAATGTATATGCATTTGATACTGAGTTTAAAAGATAACTTGCAATTTTGGCATCATACATCATGTTTTGTGAATCTATACCTATTTGTTTTAATAATATATAATCTTCTTTCAAATTATAACCAATTTTCAAAATTTCTTTATCTTCAAAAATAGTTTTAAATTTATTAGAAAATTCAATATTATATACTTTATTTTCTGACTCATCATATATGTTTATATATTTTATTTCTTTTTTGATAATTAAATCATTATCATTTTTATCATTTTTTTCAAAGAAATAGCAAATACTTTTATTATTTTCTATTTTCGATATAAGATTTTCTATATCTTTTTCTTCCTTTAATTCTATATATTCAAAAAGATCTTTTATATCTTTTGACGTAGATTCTTCAGAAGATGATTGTTTATTCTCCAAATTAAATCTTTCAATATATCTATTAAATCTTAAAGTTCTAAATAGTTCTAAAACTTTTTGATTATCCCATTCTTTGACTTTAAAATTTTCTAATTCTCTATCTATAGGAGCTTCTACATCTATTCTTCCAAGTTCACGTGAAAGCATTGCTAAATCTTTATTCTCTTCTAACTTTTCTTTTAATTTTCCTTTAGCAACTTGCTCTCCAGCTTCTAATTTTTCATATATTGCATCTACAGAATGAAATTCTTTAATTAAATTTAAAGCTGTTTTTTCTCCAACACCTGGAACACCTGGAATATTATCTGAAGTATCTCCCATTAAACCTTTTACTTCTATTAATTCTTTAGGTTCTATTCCATACACTTCTAGTATTTTATTTCTATCAAAATTTTCTGTTTCTGTTTTTCCATTTTTAGTTCTTGGAATTCTTATTATAATATTATCAGAGGCAAGTTGGAATGAATCTCTATCTCCTGTAAGTAATGTTACTTCTACACCTTTTTTCTCTGAAGATTTAGCCAAAGTACCTAAAATATCATCAGCTTCATATCCAGGAAGTTCCATTACTGTAATATTCATAGCTTGTAAAACTTCTTTTATTATAGGCATTTGTGCTGCAAGTTCATCTGGCATACCATGTCTTGTTCCTTTATATTCTGCATACATTTCATGCCTTTTTGTAGGATGTTTTACATCAAATGCAACTACCATATAATCTGGATTTACATCCTCTAATAATTTAAACATAATAGCTAAAAATCCATATACTGCATTTGTATAAGTACCATCTGCTGTTTGAAGCATTTTACTACTCATAATTCCATAAAACGCTCTATTTAAAATACTATTTCCATCTATAACAACTAATTTTTCCAAATTGACCTCCTATTTTTTATATTTTACCAATCATCTAAGTCCCATTCTTTTAGCTTTCTCATTGAATGTCTAACTTTTTCTAAAATTTTATCAACATCAATATCATCTTTAGTTTTTGAATTTAATTCTTCTGCAATTTTTCTACTAGCCTCCAGCCTTTCATCATTATGCTCAACATCATCGTCCAATAAATCAATTTGATATTCCAATAACATTTTTACGTTAAAAGGAAAATATCTATCTTTTAATAAGCTTTCTCCTATTTTCTTATCATGTTGTATTCTTTGCTGTTTTTGGTCTATCGGCAATTGCGGAGCTGTTAAATAATCTATAATAAATTTTTTCCTATCTTCTATTATTTGCTTTATTTCGTCAGAAGATAAATTTTCATCTTGATTTTTTAATAATTGTTTTAATGGTTTTCTTGTATATTCAAAGTTATCTGAAACTTTAAATTGTTCTTGTAAAAAATTCTTTAAACAATCATGTGATTCTTCAGGATATAAGGATTCAGCAGAATTCGTATTAATTAATCCAATTTCTCCAAGAAAAGCTAAATCTTCATATACAACTTCTGCATTTTTTCTATCTGTTAATTCCTTTTCAAAAATACTTTTTATTATTTCTACTTGACTGCCTATAGATAAATATCCTCTATATTCGCTTTCTAAATACATATTAGCAACTCCTGTTGCTGTAGTAGCACTTATTTTATCTCTAAGACCATCTGTAATGTCTACTCTTTTACTTTTTTGATTTTCTAAAATCTGATTTTGTGAACCTTCATAAAATATAGGATTTTGTGAATCTACCTTACTTCTTTCACACTCTTCTAAAAATCCTTTATGAATATCTTTTAAAACTTGTGGATTTCTACTAATATAATCTTCTAGTTTCTTTTTACTTTCTAAAGTTAATGTAACATTTTCCAAATATATATCTATACATTCAAGCTCAAACTCTCTTTCATCTCCTTCTAATCCCTCTTCTTCTATTGTAGCCATTACTTTTTCGATACTTTTACTTGTTTCTAATATTCCATCTGCTTCAATTTGACTTGCAATATCTAAATGAGAACATAAATATCTATTTATGCTTTTTTTGAATATGCTTAATCTTGATTGAGTGTAACTTATATATCTATTTTCAATATTCTCATCGGCTAAACCAATCCAGCCATCTAAAACACCTGTAAGTAATGGTGGTGTTCCACAGTCTTTTACAATATCTGGATGTTCTTCAGCTATTTGTCTTAGTATTTCAATATGTTTTTCATAGGCTTCTGTACATGAACCTATTACTATTGTATCATTTCTTTCTATATGTGCTGTTGGATATTTAAGTTCGAATGGTAAATGTTTTGAATCACATTCAGAAATAAATTTATCTACAATTGTTCCTATATGATTTAATGGTGCATTAATATATAGTCTATGTTCTGTTGGAAAAAATTCTGAAAAATATCTTTGTACTATCCAACCAGATAAAGATTCTATTTTCATAAAATTAGTTTTAAATTGTGGACTTTGTAGATTTCCTGTATCTATTCTATCTTGATAATATTTTACACAACTTGTATAAAATTCATTATCTCCTTCACTATTTAAAAATAGATTAAATAATCTTTCAAAATTTTCTTCATTATATGGATTTGAAACTGAATCCAATATTTCTTTCATTTTTTACTCCTTTGTACTGAATTTTATTTTATCCTTTTCTATTTTTTGAGAATAACGTTCTTCTTCTGAAAAAACACATCCACAATATTTTTGCATATATAATCCAAGTTCCCTTGCTTTATTTTGACCTTCTCTAAAACCAGGTCTAAAATCTCTATATAAAAATTCTACACCATATTTTTCAGCCATTTCTTCACATACTTTTTTTAGTTCTTCATGTTTTTGATAAGGACTAACAAAAAGTGTACTTGTAAATGCGTCATATCCATGCTCTTTTGCATATTTTGCAGTTTGCTCTAAACGTACTCTATAGCAATAATTCACACATCTATTTTCTAAATCATTTACTACTTCTTTGCAAAATTCTCTTAAACCATAATCTTCATCTATAATTAATTCTAAATTAATCATTTTTGAATATTCAATTAATGTATCACGTCTTGTTTTGTATTCTATATATGGATGAATATTTGGATTGAACCAATATGAAACAGGCTCAATTTCCTCTTGCCTTAAACTTTCTATACAGTACACGCTACATGGGGCGCAACACGTATGCATTAACAACTTCATCTCTTACTCCTTCTAATTTTTATTCCCAAAAGCATATTGAATACTTTAATTTATAATAAAATTCTGATGAATAATTTTTCATGTTTTCTTTTTCTGAAACAATTCCTGATAAAATTCCTAGTATTAATGTGATAATTGTAATTGTTCCAAAGATTTTCTTTAAAATATTTTTGGCTTCAAAACTTTCTAATTTTTCAAAGAATATTGCAAAAATTAGTATACCAGATAAAATAAACATCCATGCATAATCTATTAAATATCTTTGATTACTTCCTGCCATCATAATACTTAAAATAGCAATTAATGTTCCAACTATTACTAAACTGTTTATTAGTATTTTTAGTTCTTTATTTTCTGTTTTCTTATTTGCTTTTACGATATAAAAATTCATAAAGCAAATTGGTGCTACTATAAATAATCCACCTATCATATTTTCTATATAATAAAATCCATAAAATTCTAATAATTTATTATGGTTTGTTATAAATGGAAAGTCTGGTATAAAGTTTGGAATGCTAAATAAATTAGCAATTATTCCTGTAGGTATAGCAAATATTCTACTTTTTAAAGCTGTCATATTTGCTATTGTAAGTTGATACTTAGCACCAAATTCGAATGGATTTTCAAATCTTACATAGTTATACCACATTAGAAGTACTCCTACAGTGATATATGGTATTCCTACAACCAATATTAACTTTAATAAAGGCATTTTTTGTTCTTTAAACAATTTTATATTATCTATTAATAATTTCAATAAATATGGAACTATTATTAGAGATGCTAATAAATCTGTTGGTCTGCATGCAACAGAAAGACTTAAGAAAAGCGAACCCCAAAATATATTTCTATATTTGTTTTCTTCATTTTCTATTGAGCATAATATAAAGTACATACCTTGAAGTACACAATATAATCCAGCTAAAATTGACATTTCATAAAATCTAGACATACCATTTGCATATATTATCATTGAGCCTGAACATAATATTATTAGTGAAAATAATACAAATTTAAACGGTAAATCTTTAAAATATCTATTTATAATCTTACTTAAAAGTTCCTTTATTAAAACTAATATTAGTATTGATAATCCAAGTACAACAAGCGACATATCTAAATAGCATTTTGTAAATGTATAATATGGTAAAAATATTACAAGTAATGGTAATATTCCAAAATAAATATAAAATTTTCCATTATAATATGCTGTATCCCATAAATAGTCTACACCTCTTTGAACTGATGCTCTTTCTATATTATCATAAGGATTTTCAAGATTTAAAAAGTTTTCGCTTGGTTCATAGTCTAAATAAAAATGTCCATTATACACACTATTTACAAATTTTTCATTATAAATTCTATGTCCATCTGGTTCTATCGAATTTTGATTTATAATAATAATTACTATAGCAAAAATACTTATAGTTCCTAGTAAAATTAATTCTTGTTTTAAACTTTTTATAGAATATTTCTCATTAAATACTTCATCATTGTTTAAGAAATATATTATAAGTAATATAGAAAAAATACTTAAAAATCTTATAATATTAAATTCAAAAGGTATTTTTTCATTTATTGTAATTTTTTCTATTTTCTCATCTTCATAAATATTTTTATCTAATGATACTATTATTCCATTTACTTTTCCTGATAAATAAACAGGAATATATTTTGATTTTTCTGATTTTTCAATATATTGTTTTGAATCTAATCCCATATATCCAGAAGATGTTTCATCTGAAAAATATATCCTATATTCAACTGGATTGTAGCAATCTTTTAATTCAATTTTAACAGTTGCTAAATCCATATTTAAATTATCAAATTTCAATAAAACATTTGAATCATCATAATTTACATTTTCAAAACTTGTAAATTCTCTTTTTTCATAATTTCCCAAAAAAGCGCGATAAGAAGTAATGTTAAAAACAATTACTTCTAAAAATAACGCGATTATTAAATTAGTTAAAATTTTTGAGAAATGCTTTTTCATTTATAAGTTTTATTTACAACACTTTTATTATTTAGATTTTTGTTCATGATATTCTTGTTCTGTATTTACATTCCAAATATTGTCCTTTGTTGTAATTCCTTCTTTTATATTTTTTACTGCTTCAAATGCTGTTGCCATTGAGTGATCCATATTATTGTATCTATGTTGTCCATTTCTACCAATACAATATAAGTTATCAAAATTATTTAGATATTCGATAAGCTTATCGATATGTTCATAAGTATCAAAATATGCAGGATATGCTTTTTTGATTTTTTCTCTATGACTATCTAAAACATCTTCTTTATCTATAATATTCATGCTTGCAAGTTCATTAATCGCAAATTCTGAAAAGTCTTTATCACTCATATTCCAATATTCGTCATTTTCTTGACAAGTATATTCTAATCCTATCCATACTGTATTTTCAGCATCTTTAACTAAATATGGTGACCAGTTATTGAATATTTGAAGTCTAAGCATTTTTACTTCTGGTTCTTGTACATAAATCCAACAATCTGGAACTATGTTTCCTAAAGTTTTTACTTTTGTTTGATTTTCTAGTTTTATCTTTTTAACTAAAACACCAACTGTTTGGAAATCTATATAAGGAAGTCCTGAAGCGATTTCTTTAATGCTATCTGGAACTGTAGTGTTTCCTGTAATTCCACAAACCAAATCTTTAAGTGGCATTGTAGAAATAAATATATCTGCTTCTAAAATTACTTCTATTCCTTTTAATTCACAAATAACACTTTTTACTTTATTGTTATCTATTCTTATTTGTTTTACAGAATATCCTTTTAATATTTTTCCACCGTTATTTTCTATTTTTTCTGCTAAAGTTTCCCATAATTGTCCTGGTCCATATTTTGGATACCAAAATTGTTCTATTAAAGATGTTTCAACTTTCTTTTTCTTAAATTTAAATATTTTTGAAAACGCATCTTTTATAACAGCAATTATAGAAAGTCCTTTAACTCTTTGAGCTCCCCAGTCTGCTGAAATTTCTTTTGGGTGTCTACCCCAAAGCTTTTCTGTATATTTTTCGAAAAACATACTATATAAAACTTTTCCAAAACGATTTATATAAAAGTTTTCTAATGAATCTTCTTTTTTCTTTACAAATATTGATTTTAAATAACTAAAACCTGCTTTTATTGTACGAACAAAGCCCATGTTAGTAAATGTTTGTAATTTTAAGCTTATAGGATAATCAAAAAATTTCTTTAAGTAATAAATTCTTGAAACTCTATTTCTTAAAAGCATAACATTATCTTCTTTTTCTGGATTTGGTCCACCTTCCTTTAATGGCTTTTCTCTTCCAAGTTTTTCATCATCAAAAGAATTTACACCTTGAATAGGCATAAGTTCTTCCCAGAAATCCATAACTTCTTGGTCTTTAGAAAAAAATCTATGCCCACCAATATCCATTCTGTTTCCATTATATTTAACTGTTTTTGAAATACCACCAATATCTTGACTTTCTTCTAATATAACTACTTGGTATTCTTCTGTTTTATCTTTTAATAATTCGTATCCAGCAGTTAAACCTGCAGGACCAGCTCCAATTATTACAACTTTTTTCATTATTTATCCTTCTTTCTTCACTTAAGATTATACTTCGTATTTTATTCCTAAGTGTTCGTATCCAGTTGCTGTAACAACTCTTCCTCTTGGTGTTCTTGCTAAAAATCCTATTTGCATTAAATATGGTTCATAAACGTCTTCAATTGTTTCTGGTTCTTCATTTAAAGTTGCAGCTAGTGTTTCAACTCCTACTGCTTTTCCACCATATTTGTAAATAATTGTTTCTAGTATTTTTCTATCTGTATTATCTAGACCTAAATCATCAATATCCAATCTTTCAAGTGCAACTTTTGTAATATCTAAGCTTAGGGCACCATCACCTAGTACCATTGCATAATCTCTTATTCTTTTTAGTAATCTGTTTGCAATTCTAGGTGTTCCTCTTGAACGTTTCGCAAGCTCTACTGCTGCTTCATGCTCTATTTCTATTCCTAAAAGTTCACTTGATCTTTCTATTATTGTTGTTAAATCTTTTACTGAATATAATTCAAGTTTAGATACTATACCAAATCTATCTCTAAGTGGAGTAGATAACGAACCTACTCTTGTAGTTGCTCCAACTAAAGTAAATTTAGGTAAATCTAATCTTATTGATTTTGCTGTTGGACCTTTTCCAATAATTATATCTAAACAATAATCTTCTAAAGCTGGATATAATATTTCTTCTATATTTTTATTTAATCTATGTATTTCATCTATAAATAAAACATCATTTTCAGACAAATTTGTAAGTAATGCTGCTAAATCTCCTGGTCTTTCTATTGCTGGACCAGAAGTAATTTTTATATTACTTCCAAGTTCATTTGCAATAATATTTGAAAGTGTTGTTTTTCCAAGTCCAGGAGGTCCATATAAAAGTACATGATCTAAAGCTTCTCCTCTTTTTTTTGCAGCTTCGATATATACTCTCATGCTCTCTTTAACTTTTGATTGACCAATATATTCACTTAAGTACTTGGGTCTTAAAGAAACTTCTTGATAATCGTCATCTATTAAATTCGGATTTAATATATTTTCTTCCATCTATTTTAATTTATCCCCCATTATAAATTAAGTCCTGTGTCGTATTCAAATTCTTCCATAAATGGAAAAATCTCTTTTACTCTTTTTAATGTATACATTGCATTTTTTTGATGCGGACATTTTTCAGGAGCGTTAATTAATTCATTTTTATAACAATTTTTCGTTAGTTTATAAATTAAATATCTGCAATTTAAATAATTATAATAAATTTTATAACCATTATTTAAGTCTTCCCAAAACATCTCAAAAGTATATTTATCTTCCAATTGTTTTAATCCTTTCTTATATACCTAATATAGTTAGAATCATTCCTAAGCCCATAACAAATAAACTTGCACCGATTATATATATAACCATTTTTGATGCTTTTGATGCTGGAATATAAACATCTGTTGGTTTGAATTCATTTATTCTTAATTCTATATTGCTTCCAACAGTTGCTACACCTGTTTTTTTGTATTTATTTGTACATTTTGTGTATATATTTCCATTATATTCGTATTGATAAACTGGTGCATAAGCAACGCTTCCATCTTGTAGATGATTTTCATCTAAATCAACACATTCTGCTTTTACAACTTTTTTGCATTTTGATTTTGAAATTTCTTCTAAAACTTCTGGTACTATCATCATTGCTAAACCAATCATTCCTATTGCTACAGATAATAAAATTGGGAATATATTGTCTCCTTTTGCATTTGCGCTAAATAATCCACCCCATCTGTTTACAGCAGGAATTATTATACAACTTATACCTGTTAATGATACTAGTGCTCCTGATAGTTTCTTTCTGTTTAGTAAGATAATTCCCATTACTAAGAATAGTTGTCCTACTACCATAATAGCATAAGTTACTTGGTTCATACCTGTAAAAAATACCATTAATGCGATTGATGCGATTGCCCATACAAGGCAAGCTGATGTTATAACTGCGTTGTAAAATCCGTACTTTTCATTTGTTTTTTGATTTTCCATTTTTTTACCTCTTTCCTTTGTTTATTTATTTTAACATATTTAAAAAGTCTTGTTCACTTATTATTGTTATTCCTAGTTCTTGAGCTTTTGTTAATTTACTTCCGCCATCTTCTCCTGCTAAAACATAAGTCGTTTTTTTAGAAACAGATGATGATGTTTTCCCACCATAATTTTCTATTATTTCTTCTGCTTCTTTTCTTGAATAATTATCTAATCCACCAGTAAGCACAAATACCATACCTTCAAATCTTCCATCTCCAGTAGTTTCTTTGTTATCTTGCATATTTAAACCAGAATCTTTTAATTTTTTAATTAAATCTTTTGTTTGTTCTTGAGAGAAAAATTCATAAACACTTTCTGCCATTATTTCTCCCATATCTTCAATTAATATTAAACTTTCAAGTGAAGCATTTTCTAAGTTTTCCATACTGCCATACTTTTTGGCTAACTGTTTTGCAGCTTTTGCTCCTATGTGTCTAATTCCTAAACCATTTATTAATCTATATAATTCATTTTTCTTACTTTCGTTTATAGAATCTATTAAATTTTGTGCAAATTTTTGACCATTCTTTTTAAGTGATGCTATATCTTCTAATTTTAAATTATATATATCAGCAATATTTGAAATTAAATTTCTATTTAATAATTCTTCTATTATGCTATCTCCTAAGCCCTTAATATTCATGGCTTCTCTTGAAGCAAAATGAAGTATATTTCTATATTGTTTTGCAGGACATTCAACTCCTATACATCTAACAGCAGATTCTCCTTCTTCTCTAACAGCATCTGCACCACATACAGGGCACTTTGTTACCATTTCAAAAATTGGTTCTTTTCCTGTTCTTTTTTCTTTTAGAACTCCTACAACTTCTGGTATAACATCTCCAGCTTTTTGAATTATAACATGGTCGCCAACTCTTAAATCTTTTTCTTTTATAAAATCTTCATTGTGCAAAGTTGTTTTAGATATTGTAGAACCTGCTACTTTAACTGGCTCTAAGATTGCCATTGGTGTGATTGCGCCAGTTCTACCAACCTGAAATTCTATATTTTTTAAAATAGTTTCTTTTTGTTCTGGTGGATATTTATAAGCTATAGCCCATTTTGGAGTTTTATAATTTGACCCTAAAATTTCTCTATATCTCAAATTATCTACTTTTATAACTGCACCATCAATTCCAAAAGTAAGATCATCTCTATTATCTCCGATTTTATTAATTTCTTCAATAGCCTCTGGAATATTATTACATAAAACTTTTACAGGGTTAACATTAAATCCTATTTTTTCTAGATACTTAAGTGATTCGCTATGTGAAGTAAATTCTATAGAATCACATTTTTGAACATTAAAAATATAAATATCTAGTGGTCTTGAAGCTGCAATTTTTGAATCAAGTTGTCTTAAAGAACCTGCTGCTGCATTTCTTGCATTAGCAAAAAGAGTTTCTTCGTTTTCTTCTCTTTCTTGATTCATTTTTTCAAATTCTTTTTTACCAATAAAAACTTCTCCTCTAACAGTAATATCTATTGGTTCTTTTAATTTTTTAGGAATATGTTTTATTGTTTTTAAGTTATCTGTTATATCTTCTCCAACTAGTCCATTTCCTCTTGTTGCTCCTCTTACAAAGATTCCTTCTTTGTATTCTAAGCTAACAGACAATCCATCTATTTTTGTTTCAACAACATATTTAATTTTACTATTATAATCTGATTTAGGCATTTCAAATTCAATTTGCTCTATATCTTCTTCTACATTTTCTAAAGCCTTTTTAACTCTTTCATCAAATGCGTATAATTCATCAAAATCAAATATATCTTGCAGGCTTTGAAGTGGAACTTCGTGTTCTACTTTTTCAAATCCTTCTTTTACTGTTCCACCAACATGTTGTGTTAGTGAATCTTTAGTTATTAAATCAGGATATTGTTTTTCTAAATCTTTTAGCTCTACCATAAGCATATCATATTCAAAATCACTTATTTCTGGGTCGTCATCATCATAATATCTTTTTGCATGATATGCTGTAATTTTCTTAAGCTCATTTATTCTTTTTTTAGCATTTTCCTTATTCATTAGTTTTCCTCTTTAAATAAATCTTTTCCGTTTTTTAAATAATCATATCCTGAAAAAATTGTTGCCACTACTGATACTAACATAAGTATTGAAACAACTGCATTTAAAACTATACTTCCTTGAGACATGTATATTTGAAAACTACTAGCTAAAGCTTGTGCTTCATCTGTTGTAGCTCTTACAAAATCAAAGAAATTATATTTATCAACAAATACTAAAATTATTGCAATCATTTGAGTAACCGTTTTTAGTTTACCCCAAATTGAAGCAGCTATAACTTTTCCACCTTTTTCTACAGCTAAAAGTCTGTATCCACTTACTAAAAATTCTCTTGCTAAAACAATTACTGGAATCCAAGCTGGAATTTTTCCATATTCTACAAGCATAACAAATGCAGTTAAAACTAATATTTTATCAGCAAGTGGGTCTAAGAATTTACCAAATGTAGTAACTTGATTTCTTGAACGAGCTATATATCCATCTAATTTATCAGTTATTGATGCTATAATGAAAATTATATTCATTATCCAAAATGAAAGTGGTATTCCAAGCCACTCACCTGAAATTACTCCAAGAGTTCCTAAATATCCTACTATTACAAAAATAGGAACTAAAATTATTCTAAAAATAGTTAACTTATTTGCTAAATTCATATTATTTCTACCTTTCAATATATATTATCTACTAGTATTTGTTACATTTTGGTTTACTAAATTTTGATTTACTGTATTTCCGTCATCTACTACTGTATTTTCAAGTACTGTGTTAGCATTTAATTCTTTTTCTTTTTCTAATTCAGTTTTTCTAGCAGTCTCTAATTTATTAATTATTTCTTGAAGACTAGACATATCTTTACCTATCATTTCAAAATCATTTGCATTTAATGATTCTTTTAAATTGTTGTTTGCTTTTATAACAGAATCTACCAATGCTGTTATATCTTCAACATTTATGAATTCTAAATCTACTGCATAAGCATCATTAAATAAATTTTTAATAGCACTTTCTAAAGTATCTCCAATTGCAACTGTGTTTCCAGATGCAACAATAACTTTTCTTAAAACTGGTATTTCACTTTCATTAAGCATTACTTGATATACTGGTTCAACATATAATAATGATTTATTTATTGGAACTATTATCATATCTTTTATAAGTTTTGTTCCACTTGTATTTATTGTTTCTAATTCTTTTGATATTCTTTCATCTTGTTCTATTTGATTATTAAGTTGCATTATACCAACTACATTACTTTCTGAACTAAATTTATATAATCCAAGTTCTAATTTTCCATTTTCTACAGTACCAACTAAGTAAGATGTAATATTTTGTTTATCTAGTTTATTATAAGTTAAAACTAGTCCAAGTTCTGATTTATCACTATCTATAGTTTTTAGCATTGTGTAATATGGTTCCATTTGAACACCAGCAACTTTTGAATTTGTATAGTTTGATTTTGTTGTTATTTGCCAAATATCATCAGCTCTATATAATGTATCTTCACTTATATCATGATACATATTTATCATATCTGCTTGTATTTTATATAAGAATTTTGGATATACTAAATGTTCTTTTATATCATTTGGTAATTCTTTTTCTGTAAATAAATCTGGATACATGTTTCTATATGTCATTATTATAGGATCTGATTTATCTGTAATATAGAATGTTGTTGTTCCATCATATGCATCTATTAATACTTTTACAGAATTTCTAATATAATTTAATCTTTCTTTATATCCTTTTATATCTATTGTTGTTATTTGTGAATATGGATAATTGCATGATCTTGTGTATCCATCTAATACCCATACAAGTTTTCCTTCATCTGTTATAACTAAATATGGTTCTTCATCATATAAAACATCTGGTAATATTTTTTTAGCTCTTTCTATTACATTTCTATTTGAAATAATTTTTGTATCTTTAGTTATATTTCCAGAAAGGGCAAGTCTTACATCCTTTTCACTTATAGCTAAAACTAATCTATCTAAAAATCCTAAATTTAAACCAGCTTTTCCATCATAAGTATTTTCTTCATACTTAGATGCTGTAATAGGATAATCATATTCTTTACCAAATGAAGTATTTGTTTTTATTGTACTATTTGTTTGTAATCCAAAATATATTCTTGGCTGTTTTATATTTAAAATATCTTCACTTGTAAAATCAGATAAAATATATTTTGCATATCCAGATTCGTCTGTATCTGTTGCTGAATTTACTACTAGTGAATATCCGTGTGTATATTTTAATGATTTATTATTATAACTAATTGTATTATCAGATAAGATTTCTCTTGGTGTCATATAAACAAGTTCTTTATTTCCATTTATTTTATATAATGATAAAAATGTATTTTCATAATTGTAATAAACACTATTTTCTTGATGTTCAGCAACTGTTGTTAAAGTAACATCTTTTGTTATTAATGGAATGTTATTTATAACATCAGGATTATTATCAATTTGTTCTGAAGTTATGCTTTTATAATTATCTATATTTTTTTGGTCTATATCGATTCCATACGCTGTTTTTGTATTATTTATATTGTGTGCAATATATTCTTTTTCAGAATCTAATTCATTTTTTCCAACATACATCATTTGGAATCCAATTAAAATCACAAACAATACAAGTAAATATGCAGGAACTAATAATACAGATATTATACCTTGTTTAAAGTTTCCTTTTTTAACACATAACAATAATCTTGCTGTAGCTATTGCGATAACAAAACTTAATATTCTATATCCCCATAGTTTAATTGTTACATCAGCTTTTCCAGCTCCTACTAAATTTGTGGTATTTTCATCTCCAATAGTAACCATATTTCCTGTTAAAATATTTTGTGCATTTACAAAAATATATATACAAAATACGATTGCAATAATACAACTATAAATAATTCTAATTTTACAAATGTATTCTTTTTTAATGTTTCTCCGTCTACTCCATCAAAATAAGTATTTAATGCTATTACAAAATATAAAGCAATATATGCTAACATAACAACAAAAAATCCTATTAAAAACATAAGTATAGTTTGAACAAATGGTAGTGTAAACATATAGTATCCAATATCCATACCAAATATTGGGTCTATTCCAGATGTTCCAAATTTTCCTGCATTATTAAAAATTGCAAGTTTATCAGCAAGCATTTTTGAAGCAATAATTCCTGTTAATAATGCTATTACTAAACTTAAACTTTTATTTGGAAGTTTAGGCATTTCTTTTTTCTCTTCTTTAAAGAATTTTTTAAGTCCACTAATTATAAATTTATTTAGTACATAAACAAATATATAAGAAAGTATAAAAGCTACACCTAAAACCATATATTTATTTCTAACTTTTTGTGTAAGTACAGAAATATATTCCTCACCTATTTCTAGATAATTTAAGTATTCTGCTCTTACAGAAACAGCTGAGAAAAATATAAAAATTAAAACAACTGCTAAAACTATAAGTCTTCTTGTTTTATTTATTTTTTTCTTTGTATCTTTTGTTTTTTTATTTACTTCTGCTTTTGCAACTTCAACTTTTGAATTATTATTTTCCATTTCCATTTTCCTTTCTAAAATTGCAAAGTTTGATAATTATAATATTTAACTTTAAATAATTGCATCTAAAAATTCTTGTGAGTTAAATACTTGCATATCATCTATTTGTTCTCCAACTCCTATAAATTTTACAGGTATGCTATTTTCTGAAACTATTCCTAGAACAACTCCCCCTTTAGCTGTTCCATCAAGTTTTGTTAACACAATTCCAGTAATATCTGTAGTTTCTTTGAATGCTTTAACTTGTGAAATTGCATTTTGACCTGTTTCAGCATCTAATACCAATAGAACTTCTTTACTTGCTTCTGGCATTTCTTTTTCTATTACTTTTTTAATTTTGAAAAGCTCGTCCATTAGATATTTTTTGTTGTGTAATCTTCCTGCTGTATCTACTATTAAAACATCAGCATTTGATTCTCTTGTTTTTTGAATTGCATCAAAAACTACTGATGCTGGGTCTGATCCTTCATCTTTTTTTACTATTTGACTTCCAGATCTTTGTGCCCATATTTCAAGTTGTTCAACAGCTGCGGCCCTAAATGTATCTGCGGCAGCTACAACAACTTTCTTACCATCTTTTACTAAATTGTTTGCTATTTTTCCTATTGATGTTGTTTTTCCAACACCGTTTACTCCTACCACTAAAATTACTGATGGGTTAGTTTCTAAGTTTAATTTTGGCTCAGCAATATCTAGTATGTCTTTCATAATTTCTTTTAAAGCCTTTTTTACCGCCTCTTCATCTTCTATTTTTTCTTTTTTTATTCTAACTCTTAATTCATCTATAATTTTTACAGAAGTTTCCATTCCTATATCAGACATAACCAAAACTTCTTCTAATTCTTCCAATAATTCTTCGTCTACTTTTCTAAAAACACTGAAAACATTATTGATTTTTTCATCTATTGAATTCTTAGTTTTTCCTAAGCCTTGTTTTAATTTATCAAAAAAGCCCATACTTCCTCCTGATTATAATTTTTACTCTTATTTTATATCATTAAATATACAAAAAAGCAACCCAATATACTGTTTTGTTACCAAAAATTTAAATAAGGTGGACTACTAAAAATCCACCCTTTATTTTATTATAATTTTATTTCTGGATTATAAATTTCAAGCCACTTATTTACTTGAATTAAATAAGCCATAAGTTGTGGTCCAGTCATAAGTTGACCAAACCATGGTCTTTTAAACGCATTTCCTTCTGTTTCTATAATTTCTAAAATATATTCTCTATTTAATAATTTGTTTATTGGTGCATTTTCATTTTCCATAATTTTAGAAAGTGCTTCTTTAACAGTTTTCATATAATTTGGATTATGAGTTTTTGGATATGGACTTTTCTTTCTATAAATAACCTCTTCTGGCAATAGTCCTTCAAAGGCATATCTTAATAATCCTTTTTCTCTTCCTTTATATGCTTTCATTTCCCAAGGAATATTCCATGCATATTCTACTACTCTATAATCACAGAATGGAACTCTTACCTCAAAACCATTAAACATACACATTCTATCTGTTCTATCTAATAATGTTTGCATAAACCAATTTGATGTTAAATAAATTAATTTTCTATGCATTTTATTATCTTCTGTATCTGATTCTAAAAATTCTACATTTGAAAGTGAATAATTATAGCGCTTGCTTATATAATCATTTAAATTAATTTCTTTTGAAATATCTTTATTTAATAACTTTTGTCTTTCATCTATTGCTATAGACCATGGGAAAGTGTTGCTTTTTAGGCTATCCTCTCTAAAATACCAAGGGTATCCACCAAATATTTCATCTGAACATTCTCCTGAAAGAGTAACTGTAATATCCTTTTTCAAATTTTTGAAAAATAATAAATATGATGAATCAACATCTGCCATACCTGGGAAGTCTCTTGCTATCATAGCATCTCCTAAACTTTCAAAAAGTTCTGGAGTATCTAAAATAATCTTCTTGTGTTCTGTTCCTAAATAGTCTACCATTAAATCTATATAATAATTATCTGTGTTTGGTTGGAAATCATTTTTAACAAAATTCTTTTCTTGGTCTACATAGTCTACTGAAAATGTTTTTAAATTTTCTCCGTATTCTCTTTTATAGTAATCTGAAGCATATTTAGAAATTATGCTAGAATCTAATCCACCAGAAAGAAGTGTACCTATTGGAACATCTGAAACTAATTGTCTTTCAACTGAGTCTTTTAATAAATATCTTATTTTTTCAGATGTTTGTTCTAAATTGTCTAGGTGCTCTTTTGTTTCTAATTTCCAATATTCTTCTTTTCTAAAGCAATCTCTATTAAATACCATAAAATTAGCTGGTTCTAATTCATATATACCTTTAAAAGGACTCAAACCTGGTGTATGGCTTGGTCCAACACCAAAAAGTTCTGATATACCTTGTTTGTCTAAAATTGGTTTGCAAAGTGGATGTTTTAAAATCGCTTTTATTTCTGATGCAAATATGAAATTATCATCTTTTGCATAATAATATAATGGTTTAATTCCAAAATGATCTCTTGCAATATATAATTCTTCTTTTTTATCATTCCAAATTGCAAATGCAAATATTCCATTTAAATGTTTGCATACATCTTTTCCATAAAAAATATATGCTTTTAATAATACTTCTGTATCTGAATGTCCTCTAAATTTAAATCCATTTTCTATTAAAACATTTCTAATCTCTTCTGTATTATAAAGTTGACCATTGTATACAATTGTGTATGTAACTTCATCAACTTTTACGCTCATCGGTTGTTTTCCGTTTTCTATATCTATTATAGATAACCTCTTGTGTCCTAAATTTACATGTTTTCCAAGATATATTCCATCTTCGTCTGGACCTCTTTTTGATAGAGATTCTAGCATTTCTTCCATAATTTCAAATTGATTTGATATATCTTGCTTAAAATTTACAATTCCTGTGAAACCGCACATAAAAAACTCCTTACATATAATATATTCTAACTACATTATATGTAAAAGTTTAAAATAAATGACTAAATATTTATATAGATAACAATAAATACAATATAAAAAAACAAAAATCCAACTCAGTTCAATTAATTTTCATAGAAATTCTAAAGGTATTTTATGGCACCCTTTCAAGAGACTTGAACTATTTCCATAATCTACTCTTAAGAATTTCTAATTCAATTACTTTCAAAACGTTTGGATTTCCTTATTTTTTATATTGTATTATATTTAATAATTTATTTGATCATTTCTTTTAATTTAACTAATGTATTTAGAGCATCTATTGGAGTTAGTTCGTTTACATTAATTTTATCAAGTTCGTGTGATATGTCTGCAAATTTTAAGTCGAATAAATCGAATTGTCCTGCTACTTGTTTTGGAGATTCTTTTTCTTCTTTTATTTTTACTCCACCTTTTTCAAGTGAGCGTAGTATTTTGTTTGCTTTTGATACTACTGGATTTGGAACTCCTGCAAGTTTTGCTACATGAATACCATAGCTTTCATCTGTTCCACCTTGTATAATTTTTCTTAAGAAAATAACATCTTCGCCTTTTTCTTTTACTTCAACTTGATAATTTTTAATTCCTTCAACTTTTTCTTCTAACTCTAAAAGTTCATGATAGTGAGTTGCAAATAGTGTTTTACATCCTATTTTTTCTTTATTTGCAATATATTCCGCTACTGCCCATGCTATTGAAAGTCCATCATAAGTAGATGTTCCTCTTCCAATTTCATCTAAAATTACTAAACTTTTTGGTGTAGCATCTTTTAATATATTTGCAACTTCGTTCATTTCAACCATGAAAGTACTTTGCCCACTACTTAAATCATCTGAAGCTCCAACTCTAGTAAATATTTTATCTACAATTCCAATTGTTGCTTCTGTTGCTGGAACAAAGCTTCCTATTTGAGCCATTAATGTAATAATTGCAACCTGTCTCATATATGTAGATTTACCAGCCATATTAGGACCAGTAATTATTGCAACTCTTGTTTGGTCACAATCTAAATATGTATCGTTATCTACGAAGCTTCCGCTATCTAACATTTTTTCTACAACAGGATGACGTCCATTTTTAATATCTATAACATCTCCATCATTTACTTCTGGACGAACATAGTTGTTATCTTCTGCAACAATTGCTAAACTTGTTAGAACATCTATATTTGATATACTGTTTGCAGAGCTTTGTAGTCTTTCTATATTTTTAGCAATTTCATTTCTTACATTAGTAAATTCATCATATTCTAAAGCTACAACTTTTTCTTGTGAACCTAAAATCTTATCTTCAATTGATTTTAGTTCATCTGTTATAAATCTTTCTGCTCCTGTTAATGTTTGTTTTCTTATATAGTCTTCTGGAACTTGATTTAAGAAAGAACGTGTAATTTCTATGTAATAACCAAATACTTTTGTGTAACCAACTTTTAAGTTTTTAATTCCTGTTCTTTCTTTTTCTTTAGCCTCTAATGCAACTATCCAGTTTTTGCCTTCTGTTGATGCTGAGCGGTATTCATCTATAAGTTCGTTATATCCTTTTTTGATAATTCCACCTTCTTTAACACTAATAGGTGGTTCATCTACAATTGCTCTTTCTATTAAATCACGAATATCTTGCAACTCATCTAATTTACCATATAATTTTTGAAGCATGTTAGAATTTGTAGTAGCTAAAATTTGTTTTAAGTTCGGCAAATTACTTAATGAATTTTTTAAAGAAATCATATCTCTAGCATTAGCATTTCCATAAGAAATTTTACCTGCCAATCTTTCTATATCATATACTTTCTTTAAAATTTCTGTAATATCTCCTCTAAGCATCATGTTATCTTTAAGCTCAGATACAGCATCTAGTCTTTCATTAATTTCATTTGAGTCTAATAGTGGGTCATTTACCCAACGTCTTAAAAGTCTTCCTCCCATTGATGTAGATGTCTTATCTAACACCCAAATAAGAGTACCTTTTTTAGATTTATCTCTCATTCTTTCTGTTAGTTCTAAGCTTCTTCTAGCATTTATATCTAATGCCATATATTTTTTAACTTCATATACTTGAATTTTATTAATATGTTCTAATTTTACTTTTTGAGTTTCTGTAAAATAATTTATAAGCCCGTTTATACTGGCTACTATTAATTCTTCGCCTTCAAAATTATCTTTTTCTTTATCAAATCCATCTACTATAGTATATAAATTTAAAAGTATTTTTCCATCATTTGAAAAGATTTCATCATCTCTTACTGTAACAAAAGTATTGTTTCTGTCTTTCATTATATTTAATTCTTTTTCAGAATTTCCCATAGCGTTGTTTACAACAAGTTCAGCTGGTGCATATCTTGCATATTCATCTAATAATTTTTCAAAATTATTTTCTGGCAATTTTATTTGAGTTGCATAAAAATCTCCAGTGCTAATATCGCAAATTGCGATTCCATAATAAATACCTTTTTTTACAATACTCATAATGTAATTGTTTTTCTTTTCTTCAAGCATGTTGTTTTCAATAACAGTACCAGGTGTAACAACTCTTATAACATCTCTTTTTACAATTCCTTTTGTTTTTTTAGGATCTTCTAGTTGCTCACATATTGCTACTTTATAACCTTTAGCAATTAGTCTAGACATATAAATTTCTACTGCATGATGTGGAACTCCACACATTGGAGCTTTTTCTTCTATACCACATGCTTTTCCTGTTAAAGTGATTTCTAGTTCTCTTGATGCAACTATTGCATCATCAAAAAACATTTCATAGAAATCTCCTAATCTATAAAACAAAATACAATCTTTATATTGTTCCTTTGTTGCTAAATAACTTTGCATCATAGGTGAATATTCTTCTGCCATTTTTACATCCTCTCTTTAAATTCATTACATATTTTTTAATTCTTCTAAATCTATTTCATCTTCTTCATCTTCAAAAGCTTCAATATTATTTAAAATGATATTTTTGATTTTATCTTTCAAGCCATTTTTTATAAAGAATTCTAATCTTTTTTCTAAATAATTTGTATTAAAAGATAAAATTTCACTATCAATTTTTAGCATATTTAGAAGTTCACGCTCTGACATTAAAATTTTTAATAATTTGTAGTTTTCACTCATTAGGCTATCTGATGTGCTTAATAATTCTGAATTGATTTCAACTATTTGTGAAACATTTTCTAAACCTATATTAGTTAAAAAGTTAACACTACGCTTTACTGTTTCTAAATCTGTTGTTAAAAATAGTGGATTGTCAGATAAAATAATATCTAACCCTTCTTTTGTAACACCAGTTTTAGTTAAAAATTTTATTTTTTCATATAAAGATTCTATATCTTTTTCATTATCTACATAAGATAATATTTCTTCTATAGAGCCTTCATCATATTTAAGTTCTTCTAGATATTTTTTTAATTCTTCTTTTTTCATTTATTTAATAATTTCTCCCTTTAAATACCATTTATGTGTTTCTGTAATTTTTACAGAAACTATATCTCCAACTTTGTTTTCTTCATTTGGCTCAAAAACAACTACTTTATTTGTATCTGTTCTTCCTTCAAACATTTTCTCATTATTTTTACTTGTTCCTTCTATTAAAAGTTTTTGAACTGTATTTAAATATTTTTCATTATTTTCATCTACTCTTGATTCATATAATTCTTTTAATTTTTCAAATCTTTCATGTTTTTTATCTTCTGGAACTTGTACCATTTTTTCTGCAACAGTTCCTTCTCTTACTGAATATATAAACATAAATATTTGTTCAAAATTTACTTGGCGAACTACATCTAATGTATCTTCAAATTCTTCGTCTGTTTCTTCTGGGAAACCAACAATTATATCTGTTGAAAATACTACATTTGGTATTCTTTCTTTCATTTTAAAAGCAAGCTCTAAGTATTGTTCTTTAGTATATTTTCTGTTCATTGCTTTTAAAACTTTAGTATTTCCAGATTGAAGTGGAAGATGTATTATTTTGCATATTTTATCATTTTGAGCTATTGCATCTATTACATCATCTGAAAAATCCTTTGGATGAGGAGATATAAATCTAATTCTTTCTATTCCATCTATTTTGCAAACTTCGTTTAAAAGGTCTGCAAAGTTTTTAATTTTACTATTTCCTACATAAGAGTTTACGTTTTGACCAAGTAAAGTTACTTCTTTGTAACCTTCTTTTGCTAAGCTTTTTACTTCTTCTAAAATTTTTTCTGGTTCTCTGCTTCTTTCTCTTCCTCTAACATAAGGAACTATGCAGTATGTGCAGAAATTGTTGCATCCATACATAATAGTAACTGAAGCTTTGAATTTATCATTTCTTTTTATTGGCAAACCTTCGTAAATTTCTCCATCTATATCTATAACATCTTTTACTTTTTCGTTTTCAATTATGCTTTTATAAATATTTTCTGGAAGATTTTGCATTGTATGTGTTCCGAAAATAACATTAACAAAAGGATAGCTTTTTTTGATTTTCTCTAGCATTCCTTCTTCTTGCATCATACAACCACCAATAGCTAAAATAACATCTCTAGATTCTTTTATTTTCTTGATTTCGCCGATTTTTCCAAATAATCTTTCTTCTGCATTTTCTCTAACACAGCAAGTATTAAATACTACTAAATCAGCATTTCTATAATCACTAATTTCTGAATATCCCATTTGTTCTAGCATACCAGCCATTTTTTCTGAATCATTTTCATTTAGCTGACATCCCATTGTTAAAATAGAATATTTTAGATTTTTTCCTGATATTTTTTCATTTACTAATTTTATGAATTTTTCTTGATTTTCTTGCACAGCCACTCCTCCTAATAACTTTTACATTTTATATCATTTTTCGTCACTTTTCAAGGCTTTCATTTCTTTTTATTGTAAAATTCTGCAAAGCATATTTTTAGGTTGCTTGCACTTGAGGAGATTGTTAAACTTTAGCTTTTATAATTCTTTTTCTGCAAATTAAATTACATACAAAAAACTTCGGAAAACTTATTATTCCGAAGTTTTGTATTTTTTTATTATTGTAAAATATTGTAAAAATAGTTTTATATTCACAATGTACTATAATTATTTTTGGTTATTTTATAATTTTAATTGTTTGTACTTATTAAAATTGATTATTGGCTAATTGTAACTGTGTCAGATATTTCTCCTAGCACGCTAGATGGTAGAGTAACTACTGGACGCACGCCAGTACCTATATATCCAGTAAAATCATGTCCACTTGGATAGAAAAGACCTCCGATTATACACCACAATACATCATCTGTATTTTTCAATGGTGAAGCCAACCAATACCCCATACAACCTTCTCTTTCTTCATTATGCGGAGAATATAATAAATCTGATATTGTATACTTTACAATATCTTCTTGCGTCATATTTTCTAAGTCTAAACCTGTATAATCTATTTCCACAAATGTTTCATCATTTGACTTTTGCTTTTCATTATAACTTAACATTAATTTTTCAGCTGTAGGAGTACCAACAGCTGTTGCACCATCTATTGCAAAACCATCCCATCCTTTGGTTAATCCAGATAATAATTTTTCCCTACTTTCTTTTGAATACACATTATATGTTGTAAAACCTTCATTTTTAGTCAAATCTAATCCTGCATCTATTGCTGCCTGTGGAATACCAATTTGAGGTAAATAATCACTCATTATTATTTCTACATTTTTTCCATCATTATATAATACTTTCCAATCACTATATGTATGTTTTCCACCATCATTACCAAGTACTGTTACACTATAATTGATCGTTTTTCCATAATCCTTTGGTGTTATTTTTTGTGCTAATGTTTGTTCTGCTGGCACTACTGGATTTGTTTCTACTACATTTCCATCATGACTTGCTTTTCCAGTCAAACATTTCATTATCATCACTTTGAGTATATTCGATTCCTAAACTAAAGTTTACACTTGTTCCTTCTTCTGGTAATACAGCTGTTGATTCTTCAGGCCAATATACTATAAAGTGTATATTACATTTTTCTCCTGCTTTTATTGTTGGATGGTCTGTTGTAATTTGGTCTAATCCCTCTATTTTTATTATGTCATTTCCTTGTAATCCATCTGTTGTTAATTCATTTACTTTTGCAGATATTGAACCTTTATTTACTATATCTACTGAAAATTCTACTCCAGCTCCTGGGTATGCTAAATCTGCTACATTTACATTTAATGTATTTCCATCTGCTGATACTTTTGCACTTGTTACATTTGCTCCTTCTACATCTCCTTCACTTGCTGTTGCTACTCCTACTGCTTTTACTATTTCTGCATTTTCAAATTGTAAGTCAAATGTTCCTTTTGCATTTGCTGTTCCTGATATTGTCAAAGTGTCAGAAAATGCTGCATAACCTACAACTAGTAATAACAATAACACTATTAATGCTACTATTACTACATTTTTGTTTGTTTTTGATTTTCTTGCCATATTTTTGACTCCTTTCTTTTTTATTTGCTTCGTTTTAGATTTGCTACTATCAACAACTTTTTTGTGAAACTCATCAAAACTGTAACAACGAAAAAGACTAATCTTTCTACTTTTCCTTAACTAAGCTATAATTTATAAAATTTAAAATTTTAAAAACATAAAAATACTGTTGCTATTTTCCACATTTAGTAGATTTAATAGCAACAGTAATAAAATTTATATTATCAATTAATTCAATATTTTCTATTAAATTATTTTCATTTAAATTTGTACATATATGCACAGCACTAAGGCTTTTTACATTTGTATTGAACATAACTTTCGCACGCTCCATTTTCTTATGTTTACTATATTCTACATCATCTCCCTATTTTGGGCAATTTCAGGCAAATTACATTTGTAATACAAATTGGTTACAAGATATACTAAAAAACAAAAGATTTCATATTTACGCAAAAATGTATAAAATCATCTTGCATTTTCCTTATAATCGTGGTATTATTCTTCTACAATTTTAGCACAGCACAATTTATTCAAATTATTTTTGTATCTTTTGGTATTTCGCCAAAGTTTTCAAAAAACTTTTTATACAAAAGAAAATTAAACTAGAAATTTTATATAACAAAGGAGATGGTTATTATACGTACAAAAAATAATCAAAAACAAACTCTTCCAACAAATGATTACGTTTTTAAATCTATTTTTGGTAATGTTGGAAATGAAAAAATTACAGAAGACCTTATTTCTAACATCTTAAATGAGGATATAACTTCTATTAACCTTGATGAAAACACTTTTCTAATAAAAGATTTATCATCTGACAAAGTTGGAATTCTTGATGTTAAAGTAACTTTAAATTCTGATATTATTTGCGACATTGAAGTGCAAGTACAAAATCAAGAAAATTTTGAAGAACGCATGCTCTACTACTGGAGCAAACTTTATTCAAAAACATTAAACAAATTCGAAGAAGATGATGAAAATAATACTAATTCTTTAAATAATCAAAACGGCAAATTCTCTACAGATGAAAATGAAGAAACAGAGAAAAATATTTATAAGTATTTAAAGAAAACAATATCTATACAATTTTTAGATTTTGAACCTGAAAATTTAAAATCATTACACAAATTTCACTCCAAGTGGAAAATAATTGAAACAGAATGTTCAAATATCGTATTGACTGACCATTTAGAATTTCATATAATTTCTTTAGAGAAACTAAGAAAAATGTTACAAAAAGACAGTTCTTCAATAAAAAATAGCGGTCTTGTTGATTGGGGAAAATTTTTAATAAATCCCTACAATCTTGATGAATCCATATTAGAAAGAAATGAGGCTATAAAAATGGCAAAGCAAAAATTAGATGAATTTAATAGCAAGCAATATGAAGTTCGTATAGCAGAATTGCGTCACAAAGCAATTTTAGATAGAAATAATATGGAATACACTGGCTATGTTCGTGGTGAAAAAATTGGATTTAAAAAAGGTGAAAAAATTGGAATAAAAAAAGGCAAAAACGAAGGAAAATTAGAAGAAAAAACAGATATCGCCAAAAAGATGTTAGCCAAAAACTATTCTATAGAAGAAATCATCGATTTAACAGGACTTACTCAAGAAGAAATTGAAAAATTATTATAAGTATTAAAGCAAAGTTTTGATGTATTAAACTTTGCTTTTTTATTATTGCTTTTTTATTTAAGTTTAATTATAATTATTATAAGAGAAATTTTGGAGGTAAAAAATGAATCCTTATGATACACTTGGTGTAAGAAAAAATGCGACAAAAGTCGAAATACATAAAGCTTATAAAGAATTATTAGATAAATATGATTTAAACAATTATGCTGGTGACCCTACTTTTGCAAATATGAGAGTAGAAAAAATTGTAGAAGCTTACAATATTTTATCAAACACAGAAAAAAGAGCTGAATATGATAATGCTCATCAATCTCATGTTGAAGCACACAAAACAAAAAAAGATGTATATAATCCTTATTATAAAAAACCAACATATTCACAAGAACATATACATGAAGATATGGACATTGCACAAGATAAATATGAAAATTTTCAAAAATATCAAAATAGTAGTTTAGAAGAACGTCAGAAAAAAGCTGTAATTGCACTTGTTTGGATAATATTGTTTTTCTTCGTTATTGTTCCTATGCTTCAATTTATTCCAGCTTTAATAATACTATTAATATCATTATTTTAAAATTTGGAGATACAAATGACTTTTTATGAAATTTTAGGTGTAAGCAAAAATGCTTCACAAGAAGAAATTAGAACTGCATACAAAACATTGGTAAAAAAATATCACCCTGATTTATATCAAGGAGATAAATCTTTTGCAGAGAAAAAAACAAAAGAAATTAATGAAGCTTATGATACTTTATCTGATGAAAATAAAAAAGCTGTATATGATTTTGAAATTACTCCAAAAACATATACTACTTCTTATGAGTATACTCCTCCAAAATACGATTATACCCCACCTAAATATGATTACTATAACAATAATTATAGTACTTATTACAATAGACCAAACTATACTAGAAGTCATACTCAAACTACACAATCTCAAAATACATCTAACACTGACCCTGTAAATCAAGTTTATGATGGTGTTGCTAAAAAATTGAAAATTAATTTATTAACAATTCTTATGGTACTTGTAATATATTTATCAATTTTTATAGGAACAATTATGCAATTTCAAACTTACAAAAAATCTTATCAGCAAAAAAATCCAGATGTTGTAAAACCACAAAATATAGTAAAACCTCAACCTAAGGAATTTGATATAAACGACTACTTCACTGATTCAGAACTTATGGAACTTTATACTAAAAACTATATAAATGTTTATGATAGTTTTTCAGATTTTAAAAAAGATTTTTCTAAATATTTTGAAACATATTACAATTTCGCATATTAATTTATCGCTACTTAAAATTGAAGTGACCTCACTTGTTAATCAAAAAATTTAACAATAATGGCTTTCTTCAAATACAAGTAGCGATTTTTTTGACATTTCCTATGTACAAATTCTCAAAATTAGAATATAATAATACATATTCCTTAAACAAAATCAAGGAGGTTTATTTATGAAAGAATATAAATTAGCTATTGTAGGAGCAACAGGAATGGTTGGTAGAAAGGTTCTTGAGGTAATTCAAGAATACGATTTACCTATTTCTCAATGCTCTTTTTTTGCTACTAGAAAATCTGCTGGAACAGATTTCTTCTTTAATGGAAAACAATGTTTAGTACAAGAATTAAAAACTACATCTTTTGATGAAGGTTTTGATTTCGCAATATTTTCAGCTGGTGGAGAAACTGCAAAACTTTTTGCACCAATCGCTGTAGAAAAAGGTTGCATTGTTGTTGATAATAGTAGTGCATTTAGAATGGATGAAGATGTTCCTTTAGTTGTTCCTGAAGTTAACCCTGAAGAAATAAAAAATCATCATGGAATTATTGCTAATCCAAATTGTTCAACAATTCAAGCTGTTATTCCACTAAAAGCATTAGATGATAAATATAAAATTAAAAGAATTGTATATTCTACATACCAAGCTGTATCTGGTGCTGGTAAAGAAGGTGTTAATGATTTAGAAAGAGGACTTCGTGATGAAGAACCTCAAAAATTCCCTTACCCTATAGTTAATAACTGCCTACCACATATAGATGTATTCTTAGATAATGGTTATACTAAAGAAGAAGAAAAAATGATAAATGAAACAAGAAAGATTTTAAAAAGACCTGATTTAAGAATTACTGCTACAACAGTTCGTGTACCAGTTGTAAACTCTCATAGTGAATCTATAAATGTTGAGTTTGAAAATGACTTCAATTTAGATGAATTGAAAAAACATTTAAGTAATACTCCTGGAATTATTGTTCAAGATGATCCAGAACACAACATCTACCCTCTTGCTTTAAATGCTACAGGTCATGATGAATCTTTTGTTGGAAGAATTAGAAGAGATTTTAGTGTTGAATCTGGTATCAATTTCTGGTGTGTATGCTGATAACATTAGAAAAGGTGCAGCTTCAAATGCTGTTCAAATTGTTCAAAAATTAATTGAATTTGATAATGAAAACTAAACATATAACTAATACTAGGGCGTATAGAAATAAAACTATTGCGCCCTATTTTTATTTATTAAATTTTGTTACAAATAAGTCTATAATATTTTTTTCTGAACTTAAAACTTTTCTATAAAATTAATATATTTTACTTTTGCTAAATCTACTTGTTCTAAGTCAACTGCATTTTTATATTCTTCTACTAAAATATATACTTTATTTAGATTATAAGAATGTTCTTTCATATACTCCAAATTATCTGACATTTCTTTATATTTTGTTTCAGCTAAAGCTGCTGCAGACTTCGCATCTTCCCACTCTGAGAAAAAAGCACTTGTATAGCTTTGTAAAACTAATGATTTCAAAGACATAACTTCTTTTTCATTTTTATTTTCAGAAAATCTACCATAATATTCTGGAAGTAACCCATATAAATTACTTGCACTTTTTAACATAGTATGTTCATCTTCATTGCTACTTGCTACTATTAGATTATTAATTTCTGTTCTAAAAGCTACTAATTCTTCATTAGGCACTTTGGCTTCTCCAAAATCAAGCATAACTGTATCTAGTACTTTTGCAATCTGCTGGCAATCCTCACTTACTTTAGACCAATCTATAGTATAGGTTTCTGTATCTTCTTCATCTCCAGAAAATTCTGCACTCATGTACTCATTTTTTGTATATTTATTAACTATTGTAAAAATCTCGTCTTCTAAGTATTCAATCTCGCTTATTGTTTTATCTTCAATACTTGCATTTTCAGTTTCACTTTCTATTCCTGTACATCCAGTAAATAAAAATAGTATCATTACTAAAATTAAAAAATTAAAAATGTATTTTCGCTCCATAAAATTCCTCCAATAGTATTATCAAACAAATTTAAATTTTTATGCACGAAAATAAAAAAGCCTTAGAAATAAATTCTAAGGCTAAAATATTATTTTAAGCATTTTTTTCTAGAATAATTGTAACAGGTCCATCATTTACTAAAGACACCTGCATATCTGCTCCAAATATTCCTTTTTCAACATGAATTCCATGTTCTGTTTCACACTTTTTCAAAAAGTATTCATATAAAGGCTCTGCTTTTTCTGGACGAGCAGCTTGTATAAAGCTTGGTCTGTTTCCACTACTAACAGTATCTGCATAAAGAGTAAATTGAGAAATAATTAAAAGTTCTCCACCTACATCTTTAAGAGCTAGATTCATTTTTTCGTTTTCATCTTCAAAAACTCTTAAATTGCAAAGTTTTCTAGCTAAAATATCAGCTTCTTTTTCTGTATCTTCATGTGTAATACCACATAATACCATAAAACCTTTATTTATTTTCCCAACTATTTTTCCTTCAACTTCTACTTGAGCTTTATTTACTCTTTGAACTACTAATTTCATTGCTTTCTCCTATTAGTTATTTTCTTCTTTGTTTTCTTCATTTTCATTAGAATTTTCTGCATCTGTTACTTCTATAACTTCTGCTTCTTTTGTCTCGGCAGGTTCTTCTTTTATTTCAACTTTTTCTATTTTAGGTTGTTCTTTTCCGCATTTAGAACAGAAATCTGCAGATAAATCTAATTCTTCACCACAGTTTGTACATTTTTTAATTTTTTTAACAGCTAAAATATCAGTTCTTAATTTTTCTATTTCATCTTTCTTTCTAGAGATTTCTTCACATTTAGGTGTAACTTCATCTTTAGAAACATCTTTTCCGTCTTTTAATTCTTCATAAACTATTTTACCAATCTCACTATATAATTCTTGAATTCCATCTTCTAAAGAATTAATTTTTGATTTTAATTTTATTTCTTCTGAAATATCACTAGCCTTCTCCTTTGTTGCTTTATAAGCTTCATTTGCTTTCTTTCCTAGTTTATTAAAAAAATCCATTTTAATTACCTCCATTAAAATATTATATTTCTATTCTTCTTTTAAAGTTCTTGTCATTAAAGCATCTACAGCTACTTTTGGATCTAATCCGTTATATAAAACATCGTAAACACCATGTACTATTGGCATTTCAATATTGTATTTTTTAGAAAGTGCGTATGCAACATCTATGTTATCAACACTTTCAATTGTCATACCAATCTCTTTTCTTGCTTCTTCTATTGAGAATCCTTTTCCTATCATAACACCAGCTCTTCTATTTCTGCTGTGCTCACTACCACAAGTTACTATTAAATCTCCAAGTCCTGTTAAACCATAGAATGTTTTTTCTTCTCCACCCATAGCTGTTCCAAGTCTTGCTATTTCAACTAATCCTCTTGTTAATAATGCTGCAAATGTATTATCTCCAAGTTCTAATCCTACAGAAATACCAGCACAAAAAGCAATTATATTTTTTAATGCTGCACCAAGTTCTGCACCTCTAATATCTTTTGATTTATAAATTCTCATTGTATTACTTTTAAATGCATCTATAACTTGTTCTTTTAAATCTTCATCTTTAGATGCAATTACTAATGCTGTAGGTATGTTTAAAGAAACTTCTTCAGCATGGCTAGGTCCAGATAAAATACCATAACGTACATCTGGCAATTCTTCTTCTATAACATCATCTAATGTTAAATTTGTTTCTGCCTCAAATCCTTTTGAACACATTATAAATAATTGTTCTTTTTTTACAAGGTGTTTATATTGTTTTATTGTACTTCTAACAAATTTTGAAGGTGTAACATGTAAGATTATTTCAGCTCCATCTAATACTTCTTCAAAATTGCTTGAGCATACTACACCTTCTGGTATAGTTGCTTTAGGTAAAAATATACATTTTCTTTCTTCGTTTATAACTCTTTTTTCTTCTTCATTAAAAGACCATATTTTTACTTGATTTCCATTTGTAGCTAAATATATTCCTAGTGCTGCTCCCCAGCTTCCACTTCCTATTATTGCAATTTTCTTCATTTATATTCTCCCATCTTTATTTATTTTCTTCTGTTTTCTCTTTTTTGCTAAAATTTAATTTATTTTCTGTACCTGAAATAATTCTTTTTAAATTGCTTCTATGGTTGAATATAACCAAAGCTGCTAATAATATTCCAAAAATTATAAAGCTTGATTCATAAGCAACTATGTATGAATCTCTAATAAATAATGTTAATACAGCAAATAGCACTGCTGCTGATATAGAACCTAATGATACCATTCTTGTAATTGCCATTAAAGCTAGTGCAAATACTAAACAAATTAAACCAATTTTCCAGTTTATTATAAGTACAAGTCCAAGGCTTGTTGCGACACCTTTTCCACCTCTAAATTCAAAAAATACCGGGAAAGTGTGTCCTATAACAACTGCTAAAGCTGATACTTCAACAAGTATAGCTGGACTACAGTCTTTGGCAAATATTCCAACTACTATTGAAATTAAAACTGCTACTATTCCTTTTAAAACATCACAAATAAGTGTAAACAATGCTGCTTTTTTTCCTACAGTTCTTAAAACATTTGTTGAACCAGCGTTTCCGCTTCCTTTTTCTCTAACATCAAACCCTGCCATTTTTTTGCTAATTAAAACAGAAAAGTTAATGCTTCCTATTGCATAAGCAATGATTGCCATTATTATGTATACTGCCATAATATTTCCTCCTTAATCTTGTGTAACCTTAATATAATATAAATATGCATAATAGTCAATTAATTTCTATTAAACATCTTTTTCGCCTTTTTCTCTAATTATTAATCTTACTGGTGTTCCTTCAAATCCAAAATTATTTCTAAAACAATTTATTAAATATCTTTGATATGAAAAATGGAATAAGTCTTTATTGTTGCAGAAAATTACAAATGTTGGTGGCTTACTACATGCCTGTGTTCCATATAATATTTTTAATCTTTTTCCTTTATCTGTAGGTGGTTGAACTATAGCTATTGCTTCATTTATTACTTCATTTATTACTGATGTTGAAATTCTTTTATCATTTTCTTCTGCTACATGATTTACCATCTCAAATATTTTATTTACTCTTTGTCCTGTTTTAGCTGATATAAATAATATTGGAGCATATTCAGCATAAGAAAGTTGATTGTAAACTTCTTTTTTGAATTTTTCTAAAGTTCCATTTTCTTTTTCTATTTCATCCCATTTATTTACAACAATTATAATTCCTTTTCCAGCTTCATGAGCTTCTCCCAATATTTTTGCATCTTGGTCTGTTACTCCTTCATTTGCATCAATTAGTACTAAACATACATCTGCTCTTTCTATTGCAAAAAGTGTTCTCATTACACTAAATTTTTCTATTGATTCATTTACTTTAGCTTTTTTTCTAACACCTGCTGTATCTATAAAAGTATATTTTCCAAATTCATTTTCAAAATTTGAATCTATTGCATCTCTAGTTGTTCCTGCAATATTACTTACTATACTTCTATCTTCTCCTAATATTTTATTTAAAAGTGAAGATTTTCCTACATTTGGTTTTCCAATTATAGCAACTTTTATTCTATCACTTTCAAATTCATCATCAGATTTAGGTGGTAGTTTATCATATATTTCATCAAGTAAATCTCCTATTCCAATTGCATTTGCTGCAGAAATTGGGTGTGGATCTCCTATACCTAAATTATAAAATTCGTAAAGTTCTGCTGGTGGTTCTCCATAATTATCTGATTTATTACATACTAAAATTATTGGTTTATGTGATTTTTTAAGCATCATTGCAATTTCTGTATCTGCTGCTGTAACACCTTGTTTTATATCTGTCATAAATATAATTACATCAGCTACGCTTATTGCAATATTTGCTTGTTCTCTCATTTGAGAAATGATTATATCTTGTGATTCTGGCTCGATACCACCTGTATCTATTATAGTAAATTCTCTATCTCTCCAAGATGTATCTGCATATACTCTATCTCTAGTAACACCTGGTGTGTCTTCTACTATTGAAATTCTTTGACCTACTATATAATTAAAAAATCTTGATTTTCCAACATTTGGTTTTCCAATTATTGCTACTATTGGTTTAGACATTTTTAACCTCCTATTTTGTCAGTTTCAATTCTAATATTATATAACATTTTTCCTTATTTTTCAAGGTTTTAATGCTTTTTCCATACATAAATTGCAAGCAACATAAATGATACCATAGATATAATATTTGAAACATGCATTGTTGTTGTTCCTGCATAATTTACTTCTAAATCAACTTCGTCTTCTTTTCCAATTGCAATACCTAAAAATCCGTTTTCAGTTTCAAATGTTTCTTGTAACATACCATCAAGTCTTACTTCATATCCTGGATAATAAATATAAGGTAATTCAAATATTGTATATTCTGCTTCATACGTTTTTATTTTAGCTTTGTAATGAGTTCCATCTTTTTCTTCGTTTTCAATTAAAGCTTTTCCACTCAAAACATATATATTATCTTCTCTTGTTGCAATATAAAATCTATCTTTGTAAGCATTTACTGGTAAATACTCAGCTTTTGCTACACCTGCCACAGTTTCATATTCACTACCAGAAATTTTCCCTAATTCTATATCTTCTATATTTTCTATATTTGCATTATAAGGTATTATGCCAGACAATGCTGATATATAAATAATTGAGATAATTGAAATTATTGCAACATCTTTAGTATTAAATTTTTTCACTAAAGTATATATATTTATAGCACATACTGGACTAAAGAAAAAGCCAGTCATCATTAAGCATCTCCACGGAAATTGTATAATACACATCTCCTGTGGTAAGAATTTCCATGGGAAATATTTTGTGCACATCCACAATGAAAATACACCTGCAATTAAGAAAAATCCATAAGTTTCTTTTATTTCTTCTTTTACTCTTCTAAATGCCATTATTGAAAATGCTAAAATTATTATGAAATGAATTCCTAATTCAAATACATAAGAACCATCATTTAGTGTTACAAAAAATTGTGATAACTTTAAACCATGACCTGCTGTATTTTCATTTGTAGCCATCATACCTGGTTCATATACTTGATAATTTGTAGCAAATTTTGTTTCTAAAAGTGGTGCCCAGAAAAAGCTTGTTACTGTTAAAATAAATAATAAGTTTAAAATTAAACCTTTTTGTACTCTTGATTCTTTAAGTTTTTTTATGTTTAAAGCTAAATATAAAAAAGCAAAAAATGCAACTAAAACTGTAGATATATTATGTGTTAATATTAAACCTATTGCTCCAAGTGCTAAATAATAGTGTTTATCTGATGTATAAAATAAATTATATAATCCATAAAATACTAATGGTATAAACATAAATGATATATATTCTCCCAAAGCATTTCTTGTATATAAATCTGTTAAATGATATGGAAATGTCATATACAAAATACCACTAAGTAGTGCCACATTACTATTTCCTACATATCCATCAACAAATTTATACATAAAAATTCCAGATAAAGCTAGTACGCATAAGACAAATATTTTATATGCTATTATAAAATTATTACACAAAAAATTTATAATAATTATTGAATATGTTGATAGTGGACCATAAAACAGATTCCAAGAATACCCAAAGTTATTTGCAAAAATACTTATAATGTTTGGGCATAATCCATCTTGTTTTATACTACCAAGTGTTCCGGTATGCTCTTGCAATATGTTGTATTCCATCATCTATATATACATCTAAACTAGAATTTAGAAGTGGAATTCCTAAAATACAAGCAACAACTATTATTATAATATAATCTATAATTTTTTTATTTTTTAAAATTTTATCTTTCACTTTTAATTCCTCTTATCTCATATCTGATTAATATTGATATTGTCCATTTAAAAGTTCGTCATTTTCAATCCATTCTTGTACTTTATAAAGATGATATTCTGATTCGTTTACTCTTACATAAACATTTTCTATTCCAGCATTTATTATCATTTTTCTGCACATTAAACATGGTGCAGCGCCTTCTTCATAATCATGTCCTTCATATCTATATCCTACAAGATATAATGTTGAACCTATCATTTCTTGTCTTGATGCACTAATAATTGCATTTTGCTCACTATGTACAGATCTGCACGCATCATATCCACTATGTCTTTGATCTGGAAGTAATTTTTTCTTCATACAATATCCTAAATCACAACAATTTATTCTTCCTCTTGGAGCTCCACTGTATCCTGTAGCAATAATTTGGTCATGATTAACAATTACTGAACCATATTTTTTTCTTAAACAAGTTGCTCTTGATGCAACTGTTTCTGCTATATCTAAATAATAATTTATTTTATCAATTCTTTCTTCCATAACAAATTACTCCTTTGGGGCGATTATATCATTTAAATTGTTTATTATCAAGAAAAACAAAGCAAAAAATAGAGTTTGAAATACAATTTCAAAACTCTATTTATACTTGTTTATGTAAATTTATTTATTTCATAAAACTATTTTCTTATACAAATTTTGGTGTATCCTTTATTTAGTAGAGAATTTCTGATAAATAAAAAAGGCCCCGGGGGCCATTGGGTCCCCGGGCGGTGAGTTTTGGTCTGCTTTAGAGCTAAGTAAATCCACTTGTAAAGGTTTTCACTGATCGTCTCTCCTCACATTGGCGGCGGTGCCCGCTCCTGCGCTCCCGGCTATGCCGGTGCAATGCACTGGTTACGTGCCTTATCCGGGCGCCTGCCGTAGTTTCGACATTCTCCCCGAAGGGCTAGGGACTAAGTACTACACGAATCCGCTAAAAAAAGGCCGCATATATGATCGTCTCCTTTATTCGAATTGGTTTGGTGCTGGTACTAAGTAAATCCGCTAAAAAATTGCCGCATCTTCGCTTTTCTCCTTTCGGGCCATGGCTGCCGCGTCTGCGGGCGCGGGTGCCTCATTGGCCTCTGCAGGTTGTTCGATGTGATGGGTTGTGACTACTAATTGAAACCTGATGGATACCGTGGCATTTATACCACTCCTCTCGATCGGGCTGCGGCTACGCCGCGCCGGTGATGGTGGATGTTAAGAATAAGAAATGTTCTCACTCTTGCAACATCGCATCATAAGCATCCCCCTTTCAAATTCACTGTACTCTTATTATACATAATATCTTTACATTTGTCAATAGTTTTACATAATATTTTTTTAAAAAAATCACTTTTCTTTTTATCACCCTCCCGAATCCCTCTATTTTCAAGCGTTTTAGCCTTTTTAAAAAAACATATTAATTAAATTTTTTTATTATTTGTAACAAAAAAAGACATATTTCTATGTCTTTTTAGCGTTGTTTAAATTATTCAGCTTTTTTTGCAATTACTTCTTTTCCATCATAGTAACCACAGTTTGAACATACAGTATGTGGTCTTACTGGTTGATGACAATGTGAACATGTTGATAAGTTTTCTTCTTCTAATTTCCATGTAGATCTTTTTAATCCAGTTCTAGCTTTTGACCATCTTCTTTTTGGTTGTGCCATTTTAATTCCCTCCTTTAGTGACTTTTATATATATGTCAAAATAAATTTTACTTCAAAGTTACCTAAATAGTATACAGCCAATTAATCACTTTGTCAAGTATTTATACTTAAATTCTATAAAAATGGAATGCATTTTATACACCCTCTTTATTTCATGCTAGCTTATTATTATCGATTCCTAATTCAGGGTGGTCACTTAATATTTTTTCTGCTAAATCTTCATCTATTTTAAATTCTTTTACATATCCACTAAGTGAATTTGCTTTATCTTTTAATGCTTCTACTTCTGAATTTACATATATTTTAGCTTTTCCTTTACCATTTTTGGCTTCTTGAACTAAATTTGATACTGGTGAATTTCCATCAAATGCAAGAACTATAGAATTTCTTCTTTCAAATATTTCATAATTGAAACTTTTATATATTCCCATTTCTTCGCTTTCTGTAGAAATTCTAATTCCATTAATATTTTGTTCTAATAAATCATTTTTTTCGTCTGGAGAAAGTTCTTTTGGAACAATTGCATCTATTTCAAACTTTTTATTTAATTCTTTTGAAATGTCTACAACAGCTTTTTCGAATCCTTTCATTTTATGACCTACTACAAAACAAACTTTTTCATTGTTTAATTGTTTAATTAATTTTCTAATAGTTTCTTTTCCTGTTTCATCTAAAACTGTTTCTCTATTTTTAGCATTAAAACTTCCACCAGCAATTACTATTGGAATTTTATCTTCTGGCAAATTTACAATTTTATCTTTTAAAACTGCTTCTGAACTTACTTTATTATTTATTCTCATTTCTATTTGAGATTTTTTACCATTTTCTAAATACTCATTTTCTAATTCTAAAATCGCATCTCTTAAAGTTCTTCCTGCTAAAAATTTTTCAAAACGTTTTGATTTTTCTTCAAAATATTTTTCGCTATCTGAAATTATTTCATCTTCAACTTTTCTCATTTTTTCGAAATCGTTATCAGACAAACCAACTAAATTATGAAGTGCTAATTGTTCATCTATTGTATCACTTCCATAAAAACCACAACCATCAGTGCCTTGCACACATTTAATTCCGTTTTCTATGTATGTTTTTACTGGATGTCTAGTTAAATCATTTAAATTATTTAATCTTATGTTAGAAGTTAATTGAAATTCTAAAACTGCTCCTGAATCTACAATTTCCTTCATTAATTTCTTTACCTTCTTCTGATTTTAAATCTGCTGTATATAATCCATGTCCTAATCTAACTTTAGGCATTTTTTGACCTTTTTTCAATGCTTCTTTCACGCATTTTATTGATTTTGCAACATTATCTCTTAAACAATCATTTTCTCCTGCATGTATTCTAACTGTAAAACCTGGATCTTCTGTTACTGCATATTGTACTAATTCATTTATTACTGGTTTTAAATCTGAAATATCGTTTATTTCTTCTCCAATAAAATCACTACCTACAACATAAGGACTTCTAGCTACAGCTTTTAGTACATCTAAGTTTTCTCTTAAATAATTACTTGTAGCTTCTTGATCTTTAATAATTGTAAGTGGAATTCTTCTTATTCCTACTAAAAGTCTTAGCTTTACTCCTGTTTCTTCTTCTATTTTTGGCATTATTCCATGTATATCTTCTAAAACTTTTATTGCAGGAAGTCCTGGTTTTGTTAAATCTGTATCAGCGATTTCAACATATTTTATTCCTTGTTTTTGATATTCTCTTGCAATCCATAAATATTTATCTTGTCTTAATGTATTATTTTCATATATGCTTCCTGGTTTTTTATCTTCAATCATCTTTTTTACATATCTGATTATATCGCTTTCTGGTATTTTTTCTATTTTACTATTAGATAGTTTTATTTTCTTTTCAAAAGGTATTCCCTTACAGAATACATATCTATAAATATATACTTTTTCAAGATTTGTAAATACTGATTGACCATCTTTAAGTAATGCTAAACTTGTTCTTATTTTTCCAATATTTTCTTCAGCATTTTCTATGTTATTTAAAATTAAATCAGCAAAATTCATAAATGTATTGTCATCGATTTTTCTGTTTAGTTTCTTTTCATCTAAATCTAAATTTGAAAACTCTTTTTCTGCTTTTTTTCTATCTTTATATATTTTTTCTTCTTGAGATTTAGTAAGTTTTAAATTTAATTTTTTTATGTAATATAATGGATATCTAATTTGATGTGCAATTCCTAAAGAAATTAAAACATCTGGTGTTAAGTTTGCATTCATGTGTGTATGTAGGTCTGTTCTAAATTTTGATTTCTTAAATATACAAGATTTTACTATTGATTTTTTCACATCTAATTTATAATCTTTAGTTTGTGACATTAATGTTTTTGTTATTGCTGGCATTTTAGCTTTTACTTCAATTCTATTTGCAAATATATTTGCAATTTTCATTCCAGCTAATCTAAAAATATATACCTCTTCATTTTCTCCATTTATTGAAGCTGGTATTATATTTTTTATTATTTTTAAATCATTTTCATCTCTAATTGTTTCTAATCCAGAAATTTTAGCTAAATTTGTAATTAAATTTCCACTTTTATGATTAGGAGTTCTTATAATATATGTAATTTCATCTTCCTTTCCATTTTTATATAATTCAACAACTATGTCTTTTTCTTTATCTATATAAAATCTGTTAAAATATTCCAAGTTTTCCATATAATATATTTTCCCCTTTCTCAATTTATTTTAATTTGTTAATTCGATATTATATCAAATTTTGGGCACTTTTTCAAGCTTTTTTAAGATATATTATAATTAATATATTTACTTAATGTACTTTTTGTGACAATTTTTTGATTGTTTTTTGAAATTTTATATTCTTAATTAATTTTCAAATTTTGCCGAAAACTTTATTTAATAGATAACTCAGAAAATTTCATGCTAAATAGAAAACACCTCTGTTTAAACTATACCATAATGTATTTTTATTATGGTATAACAAACAGGGTGTTCTTTTTGTAATATAATTTTTTATAATTTAAAATCAAATTTGTTATGTGCAGATGCCTTTTTTTCTGTATCTGCCGATTCAATAAGTATATTTCTGTTTCTTTCTTTTTCAAGCTTATTTGAAATTGTTAGCATGTTATCATCAATATTATTTATAACTCTTGCATATTTTATAAGATTTTTAGAATCTGTTTTTCCAATAGCTGGATTTTTGTATTTTAATTTATGTTCTATGCTTGCCCAGAAATCCATTCCAATTGTACGAATTTGAATTTCTACTTTTACATACATCGTACCACTAGAAAATGTTACTGGAACTTCTGTAATAACATGATAACTCATATATCCGCTCTTTTTAGGATTTTTCATAAAATCTTTTTTATTTAAAATTCTAACATCTTGGAATTCCTCTATAATATCTACTATTTTGTATACATCTTTTTTGAAATTACATACTATTCTAATTCCTGCTATGTCGTTTATTTCATTAAAAAGATTATAATATGTTAAATCTAAATTTTTTCTTTGTAGTTTTTCAATTATGTTTTCTGGTTTTTTTATTCTTGTTGTGACATATTCAATTGGTTCATAATCATTAAATAATTTTAATTCTTCTTGCAAAATTTCTATTTTTGTTTTTATTTCCTTTAAAGCTGAGTTGTATATAAACATTACTTTTTGGAAAGTTGTATCTTCTATATTTATTTTTTCATCATTAACTAAATTATTGTCCATTTTTATTAAAAAATTATTTTCTTCATCTTCTATCATTCAATCATCCTTTCTTTTGTTAAATTCTAGAATTATTTTATATATAATTTATTAATTTAATATTAAATAATTGTGAATTTTGTGTGAATGAAATCAAAGATTATCCAAAATTTAAAGTATACTATTTGCAATAAAATCAATTACTTCGCCATCTTTGGCATAGTCATTTCTTTTATTACAATGTTTTTCTTCATCTGTTAATTCAACTAAATACTTGTTAAATTCAGGCATTATTGTAATTGAATCTAATGGATATCCGGGATTTCTTGTTTTAGAAGGAGTATCAACAAAGTAAAAATTTCCTCTTGTCCAAGTAAATTTTTTGGCTTCTTTTCCATCATATATAACCATGCCATATACCCATTTAGCAGTAAGTTTTCCCCCATGCTCTTTTACTAAATTTGTATAATGAACTATCATCTCATCATCAGTAAGTTCTTTTCCATTTACTCTTCTAACATGAGTTCCTGGTTGTTCTTCTTCTGATAGTTCTTCTATAAATAATGTATTATCCATTCCAATAGATACGATTCCAGTAGCATCGTAATATGATTTTGCTTTTATATAAGCATTTTCTATTGCATTTTTTCCATTTTCTTCAATGCTCAATTTAGAATCTACATCGTTTAATGTTAATAATTCAACGCCTTTTTCGTTTAATCTATCTTCATACTTTTTTATTTTGGCTGGATTTGTTGTTGCAAATAATACTTTCATTTTATTCCTTCCTTAAATGATACCTTTTTACATTTGCTATTCTATCACAAAAACGTCTTTTATTCAATTGTAAATCTCTAATTGTTGAGAAAATAATTTATCTTTCTTAGTAAATAAATTTAAATTTTCTGTTGTATTTAATATTTTTCTGACATTCCACAATCCTAATCCATGGTCTTTGTTATTTTGTTTTGTGCTGTAACCTTTTTCAAATATTTTATTTATATCAATATCTATTCTGTTATAACTATTTTCTATGATTATAAGACCTTTATTATCTCTTAAATCTTTCATAAATCTAACATTAATTACTTTTTCATCACACTCTTTTGCAGCTTCGATTGCATTATCTAATAATATGGATAAAATTTTACAAAGTTGATAATTTGAAATTTTCACTTCGCTTATATTCATTAAAACTTCAATATTCATAGTTATATTTTCACTTTTTGCTAAACAATATTTTTGTGCTAATATTCTATAAATGCCAGAATCTCCTATCACTTTAGAATTTAAAGTTTCAATATTGTGTAATTCTTCACATTCTTTTAAAATTTCTTCATTCATTTTCTTTATTCCAGCTATGTCTTCATTTTGCACATATCCATCTAAAGCTTGCACAAAATTTAAGAAATCATGTTTAAAGCATCTAATCGTTTCATCTTCTATACTTAAAGTTCTATTGTTAAGTTCTAATTCCTCAATTTTTAAGTTTTGAGTTTTTATAGTTAAAATTAATTTTACATATATGTATGCCAAAAAAATTACTATTAATCCTATTATTATTCTATACAAAAATTGCATAAATCCCCCTAAATATATTAGAAAATTAGTTGCCTAAAAAACAACCGCTTTTCTATTGTAATGTAATTATGTCTTAAAAGCAAGAAAAATCGTATTACTAAATTCGACTTTTTTTACTTTTTGTAGAAAAATTTGTCGAATTTAAATTAATGAATATATTTATAGATTTTGGAAACTATATTTTTAAAGAGGTGATAAAATTGACAAATAAAGAACTTTTATATGTTGAAGACGCATTAGGACATGAAACTTTTATGAAAACATGCTCTAAAAAAACTTCAGAACAATTAACAGACCCTACTCTTTCTCAATATATGTGTGAACTTGAGAAAAAACACGGGGAAATATTTAACAAATTTTTAAATCTATTATAAGGAGGATTTTCATGGAAGACAAAGACTTAATGGAAAAAGAATTGTTATTATTAAAGGTGTTTGTGATTTATATCTTCATGGAACTATTGAATCATCTACAAAAGAAGTTCATGATGCATTTAAATGTGCTTTAAACGAATCTTTAGATATACAAAATAAAATTTATAATTTAATGGCTGAAAAAGGTTGGTACAAAATGGAACCAGCAGAACAAAATAAAATGGCTCAAGCTAAACAAAAATTTATGGGACAATAAAAAAATCAAGCTATAATTTACATGAAGTAAATCTTTCTTGTTATATTTTTCTAACAGGCTTAAATTCTACTTCATGTAGATTGTAGTTTGATTCATTTTGATATTTTAAACTTCTTTTTTTATAATATCTAATAGCTCATCAAAATCCTTAAATTGATATTTAGATAACTCATTTAATTTTTCTCTATTATTATCAGAATATTTATCGTACATTACTGCAACATCTATTCCTGCATTATTTGCAGATTCTACACCAATAATTGAATCTTCAAATATCAAACAATCTTCCTTTGTTACATTTAATGTTTCTAAAATTTTATAATGTATTTGTGGACTTGGTTTTAATTCTTTTACTGCTTCTTTAGAATATATTAAAGTAAATATATCTTCTAAATTGGCTTTATTTATAATATTTTTGTTGTAATTTTTATAAATTTCTATAGCATGATTATTAGTTGTACTTGCTATAACTAAAGTAAATCCTTTTTCTTTTAGATATTTAAGTACTTTTTCTGCTGATTTTTTATAATCTATTTTTTCTCTTAAATATTTATCGGCAATTTCATATCTTATTTTCTTCACTTCTTCTTTTGATAATTTTGAATTGTATTTTTCTTTTAAAAATCCACAATATTCTAAATACATATCTTCACATTTATTAAGTTCTTTTAGTTTTTTATCTCTTTGAATTCCTAACTCTATAAGAGTTTCAGTAATTTCATTTTCTGAAATTATATCTAATAATTCTTTATCAACTTCATTCCATATACCAATAGAATCTATTAAAGTTCCATCCATATCGAATATTATAACTTTTTTATTTTCTAGCATAATTTTTGCACTCCTTATTTTTAACATAAGCTATTATTATCTAAATTTATATCATAATTAAATTAATATATCAATAGAATAAAAAAGAAACCCTCGGGCGACATTTGTCGCCCAAGAGTTTGCTTTTGCTTGGTAATTAAATTGTTACTCTATTTGGATTTTTCGCTTAGTTTCCGAAGTCCACCATATTTGTCTGGTTTGCCGCCTCATCCGCCTTAAAAGGTTCAACCTTTTCGAAGCCGAACATTCCGGCATAAATGGCGTTGGGCATTTTGGAAATCAGAGTGTTGTACTCGCTTACAGCAGCATTGTATTCCGAACGTTTTGCAGCGATGCGGTTTACAGAACCTTCCAGCTGATCCATCAGCATGGTAAAGTGCTGGCCTGCCGTGAGTTCCGGATAATTCTTCACCATAAAAGACTTGAAATCACTTATGGCAATAGTCAGGTTCTCATTTGCGGTATCGATATCATCATTGTTACCGCTCTGCATAGCGCTTACCACCATGTTGCTGGCATTGGAAATGGTTTCAACGATCTTTTCATCGTGTGCGCTGGAAGCCTTAACCGTTTCCAAAAGGTCAGGAATAAGCTCAAGCCGTTGCTGCATGACAGTTTCCACATTAGCTCTGGCCAGGTTCACTTCCTCGCGCGCCTCAATCATGTCGTTGTAGGAACCGAAGGCGGTGATAATGAGGATTGCCACTGTCAGAAAAAGCACCGCACCAACTGTAAGGAGCGCAGCCCCGATGATCTGATGGGACTTTTTGTTGTAATCATACTTCATAGAATTGTCCTCCTTGAAATTGTTTTGTTTGATTACTTAAAACGCTACTGATAATCAGATTAAAACCTTCTGGAAGCACCGCCACCACTCGGGCGACCGCCATGACCGCCGAAAGAACTGTGAGAAGAAGACATGCGCTGTCTACGAGCAGCTTCCTCACGCTGACGGCGTGCAGCTTCTTCTCTGCGACGACGCTCTTCCGCTTCCCGACGCCTACGAGCTTCTTCCTCTCTGCGTCTACGCTCTTCTTCCTCTCTGCGACGGCGTTCCTCAGCCTCTCTCCTGCGCCTTGCATCCTGCCTTCTGTGATCTTCCTCAGCTTCATCGATAAATCGTTTCAGCTTTCGGTAAAGATCATTGGAGAAGTAGGACTGCTGCTTGGAAGTAAGTCGTTTGTATACGCTCATCGCTCGGCTCAGCTTATCCCGGTCATCCTCATCAGCACTGGACATGTAGCCCAGAATTCTTTGGATTTCCTTTTCAGCTTCTTTAGCTCTGCTTAAGTTATCGTAATCTTCTTTGGCCATCCTGTAAGCACCATCCAACTTTCTGAGGAATTCCGCATCCGGGAAATACTTCTTCTCGGAATCAGACAGCCTGTTGTAGCGGTCTACTGCTCGCTTCAAAGTTTCATACGACTCAGACGTTCCCTGCATGGTAACCCCGGTTACGATTGTCTTGATGGCATCATAAGCTTTTTGGGCCGCCTCACGGTCACGCTTTTCCTGCTGCTCCTTTTCATACTGCTCTTTAAGTCTGGTAGACTCAGCAAGCAGGCTCTGGAGCTTGGTTCTGTCTGTGGTAAGATACCTTGCGACTTCAGGGGTTGTAGAATCGTAGCTGTAGATTGCCTTGCTGAACATATCCACCCTGTCCTTGTCGGCGGGAAGATTGATGCATTCAGCAATCTTGCTGTCGATTTTCTGGGCTTCCTGCTTGAACTCGTCCTGAATCATCTGCTCAACTTCGGTTTCGAAGTCACTATCAGGATGAAGTTTCTGAGCTCTTGCAAACTTGTCCTGCAAGACAGCAAGTTGCTTTTCCAGGTCAAGAATCTTCTTGGACTTATCGAAAAGTTCCTGATTCTTCTTGCCGATCTGGTCATCTTTGCTCGCAGACAGTCTCCGAAGTTCCTCGATACGCTGTTCAAAGCTATCGCTTTGCGTTTTCAAGGCTCGTTCCTGCTGAAGACCAATCTGCCGTCTTTGGCTTTCCATCTCTTCTGCGTGCTGAGTGTTCAGAGCGTTAATCTGACCTTCATACTTTTTCTTCTGGTCAGCAACCTCTTTTTCACTCTCGTCCAGCTGATTTTTCACAATAGAAAGTTTGCTGGAAACCACAGCAGCAGTGATAAGAATCGAAAGCAGAATAGCCAGAATAGCAACAACAATCCACATGATCATCGCACCTGTTCCTTCACTTTCCTCGGTTTCTGTTGTTACGGTAGTTGCTTGGTCTTTCACAGGGGTAGTGGCTTCAGTAGCAGGCTTATCGTACACAGTAGGCTCCGTAGGAGCGTTGGCTTCGCCACGATTTACCTCTTCGTCTGCCTTCACAGGATTCGGATTCCAGTCTTTGGGTACCACAGCTTTGATTTCAGAGATGACCGCATCCTGAACGGCAACCAGGCCCTCAGCAAATTGGTCGTTTCTGAAATAGTCCATGCCGTAGTTGTCCAAAATCTGACCAGATTTAGCATCTGTGATATAGCCCTGCATCTGCTGGCCAGTTTCAATTCTCACTTCTCTGTCGCCAGTGGAAAAGAGAACCAAAATGCCCATGTCGTCCTGACCGATTCCATATTGCAGGAACATCGAGTAGGCGACTGTTTCGACACTCGCGCTCTGAAAAGCGCTTTTTTCCGTAACACAGCCCTCAAGGGATTCGACTGTTGTGACAACAACCTGAATCCCGCCGTAGTTCTCGTCAAGGCTGATAGCTTTGTCCATCATGGTTTTCTTCTGGTCTTCGGTAAACAGACCGGCAAAATCGTTGACATAGAAATCGCTGGTGGCATCAGTCACCTTCATGTTGTAGGAATTGCCATTGCCTTTTTCGGAAGCCGGTGCGCACGCACTCATAAAAAGTGCCATGCACATTACCAGAAGCATGACCCACGTGATTTTCCGCTTAGAGTTTTTCATTTTTTACCTCCATGTTCTAAAAAATGTTGACAGTTACATAGTAGTGCTCTAGAAATGGTACTCTCCTTTCTAAATAGAATTGAGAAATTTGGTTAAAAAAATGCTATTAATATTATACAACACTTCAACAAATTTTGCAAGTATTATGTAAATCTATTACACAATATATAAAATTTTATTATTTGGAAAATACTTATTTAATTTTTCTCTAAAAAACATTTCCCCCTCTTGTCTTACAGTATTTCTATACATATATCTGCCTTTTCCTCTACCTGTCATTAATTCTTTGTTATATAAATTAATTGCATTTGGAAACGCCTCTTGGTTTATCATTCTATGAACATAGCTATATGTCATAAAAATAATTTCAAAAAATACATATTTTTTTACTTCTTCTGATAAGTTTTCATGTAAATATTTTATTAAATTTTCATATTCAGTTTTCCAATCATCTATCATAATTACTGGCGCAATTAATATTCCAATTTTATATCCTGAATATTTTAATTTGTTTATCGCTTCTATTCGATCTTTTAATCTTGAAGTTCCAATTTCAATTTGATTGATTATTTTTTCTGGATTCACACTCATCCTTACAATAATTTTTCCATTATGTTTTATTTTACATATTGAATCCACCATGTCAAATTTTGTTGGAAATGTTAAATATCCTCTCTTAGTTTTACTAAATTCTTTTATTGTCCAATCTAAATTTCCTGTAATAGTATTTTCCAAAATCAAATCACTATTACTACCAATTTCAAATGTTAATTCCTCGTCTGATTTACTTGCAGCTTTTATTATTTTACCAAGCATTTGCTCTCTATTAACAAATAATCTTAAATAAGCACATTTATTATAATTACAAACTAAATAACAGTACAAGCACATTGCAGTACATCCTGAAGATGTATATGGAACTAAATAATCTGATACTTTATGATTTTCTACAAACTTATGAGTTTTTCTTACACCAATAATTAAATTTCTTTTCATATATGGAAACTCAGAATTCTCTTTTTTTCTCATTTCTTCAATATTATTATGATTTTCTATTATAATTTGTGGAATATCTTTATATTTTTCTAAAAGCGTTTTTCCAAGTTCATAATTTTCAATATCTTTTTCATAATATAAGGCATTTGGTTTAAACATAATTTTCCCTCCAAACTTAGTTTAACCACAAAAAAATAAGATATACAAAAGTATATCTTATTTTGAAAATGTCTATTTTAATTTATTTCTTAACATCTCAAATGCATTTTTCTTGCACTTACTTTAAGTTTTTCTTCATCAGATAATTCAGCACGAGTTTTTCCGTTTTCTAATTCAAAAATTTCATCAAATCCAAATCCATTATTACCTCTTACACTTTCAGCAACATATCCTTCAAGAGTAGCAACAGCTGTAATAACATTTTCTCCTTCAGCTATAGCTATAGCACTTATCCATTTTACTTTTCTCTTTTCTCTTGGAACACCTTCCATTTTCTTTATAATTTCCAAATTTCTATCTCTATCTGTTCCTGCGTGCCATCTTTTTGTAAATACTCCTGGAAATCCATCAAGATATTCTATTTCTATTCCAGAATCATCTGACATACATTTTTTTCCATTTAAAATTTTAGATATTTCTGATGCCTTTTTTACAGCATTTCCTTCAAATGTATCTTTATCTTCTTCAACATCAACATCTACTCCAATATCTTTTAAAGAAACTACATTATAGTTTGTTAAAATTTCTTGAACTTCTTTAATTTTTCCAGCATTTCCAGAAGCTATTATTATTTGTTCTTTTTCCATTTTTTCTCTCCTTTACTTTTTAATAATTTTGAAAGAATTGACAATTTAGCTAGGCAAAATTTGTTTAAAATAAGGGCGCATACGCTTTGTATGTAACCGCCATTTTAAGCAAATTTTAACGACGATAAATTTCAATTATTTCAAAATTTAAACCCAATACTCTAAAAAATCTTCATTAAACGTATATTTATTTGAAGGTCTATACGCAGACTCTTTAACAATTTTCTCTGTTTTTTTAATCATTGGGTCTATTTTTTTTCTAAAATTTGCTGAAACTAATTTTTTATCTAATATAATTTCATAAACTTGTTGTAGTTCTGAGATAGTAAATTCTTCCAATAAAAAACTAAATGCAATGTTTGTATTATCTATTCTATTTCGTAATCTTTTTATACCTGTATGAATAATAATTGCTGTTAATTCTGAAATTAAAGCTTTTTCAGCTAATTTATTTATATAAGCAATACTATTTTTTTCTTTTTTCATTAATGTTTCAATCTTGTATGTAAATGTTTCTTCTTCACTTTCCAAAGTAACTTTTTGCATTCTTTTTGGACCTTCTAGATTCTCAATTGTTATGTCGTAAAAATTAATTGGCAATGTAGGGTTTTCTATATAACTTCTATTTACAATAACTAAATATGTTACTATAAGTTCAGCATTTTCTGTATAGTATTCTGGATCTCCCCATGTATATAATTGCTCTATATAAAATTTATTTGTACCAAACATGTTATTTAAATTATTACTTACTGTAGTTTTTATATCTTCTTTATTATTAATATCAAATATTGGCAAATTATGATTTTCATCTAATGCTATTTGGAGTTTTTTCTCTTTAAGTCTTCTTACATCTGTTCTTTCTTTGTTATCTGTACTAAAAATAATTACATTTGACTTTACATTCATAATACTATTCTCCTACATATTTTTTATATAAACTTTCTAACGACATATTTCCAAGATTTTCTATAAATGTTATTATATCATCTAAATTCAAAATTGTTAAGGGTTTATTTTGCGAACCTACATAGCTTTCAATTTCTTTTGGGATTTCTAAACTATATTTATCAACTAAAATATCATTTAATACATCATAATCATCATATATTGATGGTTTCCATTCTTCTAGATATTCACTATAAAATATATAATCTGTTATTAGATGTAAGAAAAATCCTTTATTATAATCTGTTTTTAAATCATATTTTTCAAAAAAACTTTTCCAATCTGGATTTTTAAAATTTACTCCATAATGAGATTCTATACCTTGCTTTTTTAGTAAATCTGGAGCTATAACTCCTTTTATAAATTCTTCTTCATTTTCTATATTATCTAATTTCATCTGTTTTTTAGCAACAGCTAAATGTATTATAAATCCTGGCATAATTTATACTTCAAAGCATGTCTTTTTATTTCTATGACAAGCTACTCCTTTCTGAGATACTATAAATAATAACGTGTCTGAATCACAATCCAAATATATTTTCTTTATTTTTTGTGTATTTCCACTTGTTTTTCCTTTAGTCCATAATTCGTTTCTACTTCTACTATAATAAGTAGCTAAACCTAATTCATAAGTTTTTTTAACACTTTCTTTATTTGAATAAGCAAGCATTAAAACCTCTTTTGTAAATTCATCTTGAACTATTGTTGGAATTAAATTATTTTGCTTTTCAAAGTCCATAATTGAAATATAGCAATCTATAATATTTAATTTTCCTGATGTTATAGCCATACCTAAAACTTGGTCAAAGCCTAATTTATGAATATATTTTATTTCATCTATTGTAGTAATTCCACCAGCTACCATAATATCATTTTTAGTAATTCCTACTAAACTTTCAAAAAACTCTAAATTTGTTCCTGAGTTTAGCCCCTCTACATTAACATTTGTAACCAAGTATTTTCTACAATAATTTTCAAGTTCTTTCATTTTGCTATAAATATTTTCTTCTTCCAAATTTTGCCAACCATTTACAGCTATTTTTCCATCTTTAACATCTAATGCAACTATAACTTTTTGACGTGGTAATTTACTTAAGAACTCTTTATTTGCTCTTGTTCCTATTATAACACTACTTGCTCCAAAATCAATATACTCTTGTGCAATTTCTAATGTTCTAATTCCTCCACCAACATTACAATCAATTTCCTTGCAAATTCTTTTTATTAATTCTTTATTGTTTCCTTTTTCCATAGCAGAATCTAAATCTATTACATTTATTTCTGGAAATATTCTATATTTTTCTATCACTTCATCTATATTACTATTTTCATATACTTTTTCTTTTCCTTGTTTTAATTGAACAACTTTTCCATCCATTATATCTATTGAAGGAATTATCATTTTAAACCACCTCTGACAAATATTTTTTCTTTCTCATACTTTCTAAATCATGTTCTACAACTTCATCTAAAGTAATTTTCTTAGTTTCGCCAAGTTTAGAAACATCAATTTTTTCTATAATATTTCTCATATTTTCAAACACTTTAGTATTCTCATAACTTACATTTTGAGAAACATCTAAAACAATTTGCCAATACATATATTGAGAAAGTTCATTAACCAAAATCTCTCTTTTAGACATATTCTCATGAAAATGCTTACCTTCCATTGCATCTTTAACTTCACAAAGCTCCTCATTCATCTTATTTTGGCAATACTTTAGTGTTTCAATGTTTCCACTGACCAATTCGAGCATAAACTTTTTAGTAGAAGAAATTTCTTTAGTTATGCTTTTAGTATTTTTTATATATTCATATATTTTATATAATTTATTCATAAAATCTCCTTTTTTGATTATTTATACTTTATATATTCAAATAATACTATATACAAATGAAAAAATATAAGTGATTGAAAAAAATCGAAATTACAAATTCTTATTTATAAAAAGAGGGATGTTCACGTTGCCTTTGATATATGGGCAAGAAGTGAAAGAGGCTCATTTTATAAATTTAGAATTTGTATGAGATTTTTTGAACGAACGCATATTTTGGAATTTTTATATAGTAATTATTTGAAAATCTTATAAATATATAATAATTAATTATTTTTTCAACAAGCGTTTATTAAATTCCTTATAACAATTAAGAACTTCCTCGTCATTTTTAAGCTGTCTAAAAGCATCCTTAGTTAGTGAAGCACCTGTTTCTACATCATTAGCTCTTATGCAATCTTGAGAAATTTCATCTATTACAATAATATTTCCATCTCTATCAAATCCAAGTTCCATTTTCATATCAACTAATCTCATATTTTTACTTTGCAAATCTTCTCTAATTATTTCACCAACTTTAGCTAAAATACTTTTAGCCTCTTTAAATTGTTCTTCTGTTAAAATCTCTAATCCAACAATATAATTTTCATTTAAAGTTGGGTCATCTACACCTGCAACTTTTATATCTTGTTTTAAATCAAATTTGTAAAGCGGAGTTTTAAATTTTTGTCCTTCTTTTACTAAGCTTGGGTATAATCTTACAATACTTCCTGAAGCATAATATCTACAAATAAATTCAATTGGAATTGTTGTTACCTTTTTTACTTTTATTCCTTCCATTCCATCAATTACTTCTATTTTATTTGATTTAATTTGAGTTTTAATTCCTTTTGATTCTAATAAGTTCATAAAATACATATTAGCTTTAAGTCTCTCGCTATCTGTTCCTGCAATATTTTCTTCTCTTTTTGATGTTATTGATCTTAAATGAGGTTTGAAGCACATAAAAAATGTATCTTCTCCAATCTCATATATTTTCTTTGATTTTCCTTCAACAACTGGATTTTCCATAATAACATTCCTCCTAAATTTAATTTGCTTTACTTTCGCTTTTTAATACTTGTTCAACTTGTTTTATTAAAACATCTATTGGCTCTTTTGAATTTAATCTTACAACTTTAACTAAATTATTATTTTCAACAAATTCTGCTGATTTTTCATATAATTCATAATATTTTTTTAGTGAGTCTAACTCATCAAATTGGTCTACCAAATCATTTCTTTTTCCACTTCGCTCTATTGCCATTTCTGGAGAAAGGTCACATAAGAATAACACATCTGGAAGTGGTCCCCATGTATGAATTGCCTCTATTATCTTTTCATCTGGATATTTATTATCAATTAAATCTGTAATAAAAGTTAATATAGACCTATCATAAACACTATTTACATATTCTGGAGCTCTCCAATGATTTTTACCAATTATAGTTGCCCATTCAAAATACTTTCCTGCACTCCATAAAGATTTTGCTTGAATACCAACTTTTCCTGAATATGGACTAATTAAAACAGTTGAATTTGTATTCATTACAGGATTTTGTACTAAGTATTTTGCAAGTGTTGTTTTTCCTGAACCATCTAATCCATCAAATGCAATAAGCATTCCTTTTCTTTGTTTTGTTATTAATCCCAAAGACTCAAATAATTGTATTTTTTCTGGCTTTTTAGTTGCCAAAATTGCTCCAAATTTCACAAAAGTTTTATATTCAACTAATCCATTTTCTTTAGCACTTGTTCCAGTTTCTACAATATCAAATATACTGTCTGCCCATCCTAAAGTTACTGCTGCTTCTACACTTCCAGATATTTCAACAATATTTTCTTCTTTAATTCCTAAATATTCTTTTGCTAAATTTACATACGTAGTTGCAACTTTTCTTTCTTTAAAATAATCAAATGGTTTATCTTTTTCTTCTTCTCTTACAAGTAAACTAATTCTACAATTTTCTTGTTTAAAATATTTAAGAGAAATCATTGATTTGTGTCCACTTTCTAGCCATTGGTCACTTCCATATATAATCATATCAAACATATTTGCATATTGTTTTATATCTCTCCATCTTAAAAGTGTTACTTCTAAAATATAATTTTCCATTTCAAATGTATGTACTAATCTTTTAGAATTTTCAATTGGTGGTATTCCAAGTTCTTTTAAATATTCTTGTAAAACTGGAATTAATTTGCCTTTTACAGTTCCTAATTTTATTACTGGTTTAGTATTCATATAAAATCTCCTTTCAGTTTCTTTATTTTTAAGAAACTTTTAATTTTCAAATATTATCGTTTTTATTTAAAAATTATTTCGCACAATTCTTTTGAAAAGTCTTTGTATGAATTTTTTGTTACTCTTTCAATATTTTCTTTGCTTATTACGATGATACTTGTTGATTCTGATGTTTTTGAAAAAGCCTGACCACTAAAACTATTTCCTATTAATGTTAATAATGATTTAATCATGTTTTTTGACATTGTAGGTATTAATTCTTCTAGTATATTTACTCCTCCACAAAATGCATCATATACTGAATCTTCCAAGTTCATTTTTTCTCCAATTCCAACAATTCCAATACATTCTTTTTCTAGAAAATGGTTCTTTTCCAATTACTAAAATATTTTCTAGTTTTTTTCGTGGTTTTAAAATTTCTACATCTATTAAAACTTTACTTGATGCTTCCATTGCAATTCCACTTAATTCTCCATAACCTTGAAGTCCATGAACATCTCCTAAATATAATCCTGCGCCTTCTATTTCAACAGGAATAAATACATCTACGCCTTCTGTAATAAATGGAATGTCTAAATTTCCTCCGACATGCTTTTCCTGCATGACCTGTTTTTACATTTCCGTTACTTGGCGTTGTTGAAATCATGCCTATCATTGGTTTATATTCAAGTGAAATTCCATTACTGTAATATATTTCTCCTTTACCTGTTTTTTCAGATATTATAGGGATTCTATCTGCAATATCTGGATTCTCTAATGGGTCAATTCCGGCTGTTTTAGATAAGCTTTGTGCCATTTCTTCGGTTTCTATTTTATAAATATGAACTTTCAAAACATCTCCTGGCATTGCATTTTCAACACATATTGGACCAGTTAATGGATGATGATGTGTTTTTCCATTTTTAGAATAAATTAAAGTCATTAAATCATTTAAATCCTCAAATTTATCTCCATAAGCATTTATTGTTTTTATCCATGCTTTCTCATTTTCTTTTATGCTTGCAACAAAGCTATTTTCCTTTGTTATATTAGTTTGATAATTACACTTTATATTAAACATATTGTAATTTCTCAATTCCTTTCTTTTCATCTTTTAGAGGTTTCAATGGTCTCATATCTATATATGGCATATAAACTTTTTTTGGTAAATTTACTATAGTTTCAATTGCTTTACCAATTTCTTCTGGCATTAATTTCCATTCTTCATCTATGTTGTGATCTCTATTTTTTATACTTCCTAGTGATAAATACATAACTCTTATATCATCATATCTTACTTCTTCTCTTAAGCATTCTGATAATCCTTTTAAAGCAAGTTTTGTTGAACAGTATGCAGAACCTTCTTCAAATGTATATTTTTCTGAATGAGAACCAACTATAACTATATCTCCTTTGGCTTTTTTTACATTTTCTACAAAACTATTTAACACATAGAATGCTCCATTTAAATTAGTATTTACTGAGTCTTGCCAATCACGAGGATTCATATTTTCTATTTTGTTAAATCTTCTAATTCCAGCATTTACTACTAATAAATCTATTTTTTCATCTACTAAGTTTTTAATTTTTTCTACATTTTCTATTTTAGAATTATCACATTCTAATTCTATATAATTCTCAAGTTTTTCTCCGCTCACTGTTCTGTTTAAGCCAATTACTTTGTAGCCATTTTTTAATAAAATATTTCTTATTCCTTCTCCAAGTCCTCTATTACAACCTGTTATTAATGCTGTTTTCATAAGCTTTACCACCTTTCTTATCTTTCAATTTCAATTTCTTTTAAAGCTGATTTTTTAACTTTTTCATATTGTTCATCAATTCCTAGTCCTGTACAATCTACTAACTTTAGTCTATCTTGTGTTCTATAACGCAAGCAAATATAATCATAAGTTTCTTTATATAAAAGACCATATCTATATGCTTCTAAATCAAAATCTGAAATATTTCCTCTTGCCATTACTCTTCGTAATAGTTCTTTTTCATCAAAATTTACTAAGAAAATAATGCTTATATTATTTGGCTTTGAAAAATATTTTTTATAAATTTCTTCAGCTCGTTTTTCATGACTAATATCGAACATCATATTTTTTGAAATTACTTGCTCACATCTATCTTGGCAAATTATTCCATCAGCAATAAGTTTAGTTATTGTTGTTGTTTTTCCAACAGCATCAGTTCCTTCTATAATTACATTTGTTTTTTGGATACTTCCATTTATAATATTTTCATTTGAATAAATACTGTTTCCTGTTACTTCAACAAAACTTGTATCTGGATTATAACTTTCTAAAGGTTTTCCATTTGATGCAACTTCTATCATTGTAAATTCACAAGGTTTTGAAAATTCATCAACTTCTATGCTATACCCTGAGCTTAAGTATTTAGTTCTAGTTTTCACTATACATCTTGGCATCATATTTTTATTAAATTCATCTTCTTGTATTTCTTCAACTACTGTAACATCGCCATGTTTTTGACTTCTAGTAAATTTTGTACCTTTATCATCTTCAAATTTTCTATATTTAAAATTTCCTTTGTAAAATTGAGTTATTTTATAACTTTCTACTTTAGTTAATAAACTTAAATATTTTTCTAAATTGCTTTTTCTTACTGGTATAAACTTTCTTTCTGTATTATTTAAATTCCCTGTTTTTAAATTCATAATAACCTCATTTCTTACTTATTGTATTTTGTATATTAAGCAACTACAATTGCATTATACATGAGTAAATATTCTTTGTCAATACTTTTTGTAAAAAATATAATAAGTCACTGGAGCTGTTAAAATTTATTTGTTACAGCTCCAGTATGTCGATATAAAATATCGACTTTCCTATAAACTTTAGTTGTTACAAAAAATGCCAAGGGCATTGCACGAATTAAACTCGTACAATGCCCTTGGCAAAACTTAATTAACAAAAGTATTCACTTTGTCTTGGGAAAACCCTCCGTTTCCATTACTGTCGTCAGTCCACCGCCACGGTAGAACATATATCTGACTCCATTTTCTTTGTCAGACCCGACACACATAGTCTTTTTGCTCTCTTCCATGGTAATGGTTTCATACGCAGTAGTATCGCTTGTTCTCGGTGTACCATCGATGTTGGCCATCATAACCATGTCGCCTTCTCTGGAAGAACTCCGCACATGTGGTTTTACACTTATAGTATGACTGGATGTTCTGGAATAGCTCAAATACATGATATTGGTTTTGCTATCTGTATAAATCTTGTTACCTTCAATAGATTCAGTTTTATACTTTGTATCAGTATTGAGTTTGGGAGAACCATCGGGGTTAACCATCATGGTAATACCAACATTGCCCAGGTACCTGCACATCAGGTACATAACACCGGTTTCGTCATCAACAAAAATCTTGTAAATGCTTTCTCTTCCCTCTTTAGTTCCGAGATTTTCGATTTTCGTTACCTCGTATCCAGAATCCTTGCTAAGCCTTGGCGTGTTGTTTCTGTCATACATGACAACCAATCCGTTAATTCCGCTATCATAAATACCAAAAAGGTACATGACACCGTTTTCGCTGTCAACAAGAATTTTGCTTGCGCGGTTGATTCCTCTGGTCTTGTATGTTGTGCTTGTGCTGAGCTTGGGATTGCCTTCTGGTGTAAGCATCATGGTCATGCCACTATCTCCACCAACGGTTTGTAACAAATACATGACGTCCTCTTCTTTATCTACGAAGATTACCGAATTGGCCGCCAGCCCCGTATTGTTGTTTATGATTTGAACATCGCCTTGCAGTTCCCATTTGGCAATAAAAATGCCCAGAGCCCCCGCCAGAATCACAGCCAAGAAGGACATAATGATTTTCCGCATAACTACCTCCAAAATTATTTGTGAGATATCCACAAATATGTGCATTTGTTATTTTCGCTGCACACACGAATACTATATATATTTTATCACAATTTACATAAAAAATCAAAATTACCATTATATGCACCAGAATAGTAAAAAAAGAAACCTAAGAGATACCTTAAGTTTCTTCTATTTTTACTATCCAATTTTTTGAATTTTGAGTATTGTCTAGCAAATAATCGCCTAAATATCTTTCATCATCTCCAAAAGGATAATATTTTAAGACTTCGTTAATATAGCTTTCATCCATATTAACTAATGCTTTTATTTGCTTAAAACAATTTTCTGTTATTTCATCCATTTCAGTAAATTTATCTTTAAAATAAAGGTTGCTTTTATATTGACTCATAATAATTGTTTTTATATTTTTATTTAAGAAAAAGTTTTTAAAATTTTCTACAACATGACTTGTTATTTTTAAAATTTGATTTTCATCTTTTCCTAAAGCTATCCAAGCTGAAGATAGTAAATCTTTGAAATCTTCATTTCCTAAATTTTGTGTATAACAATTTTCCATATATTCTGCAATTATCATATCATCAATACTGTGATTTGATAATAATAAATCAATTGTATTTGGAATATCTTCAAAGCAATCTTCAAAAGTTTTATTTATACATACTATATTCGCCTCTGGTAAAAGCTCTTCATACTTTTCTTGTACATAATCTAATACCTCTTGGTTTGTATCTATAACATATAAATTTCCTTTGAAATTTACTTCTTTTAAACTATATGCAATTTTATATCTAAAACCTGGTGCTATTTCAACTGCATTTTCTATTTTGCCTTTATGTACATTTTGAATAATTCTTGCAAATAGTTGTCCAATATACCATTCCCATTCATCATCAGCTATTTTTTCACTCATTGCTTACCTCTTTTTCCTATGTATATTAATTATCTATCATCTCTTCCAATAACATTTCCGTTTCTGCGATTTAGACCTCTCATCATGCTTCTTAATGTTTCACGTGTTTCTGGATCTAATCTTTCTAGTTGTTGCATTACTTTATCTTCTGCTCTTTGTAGGTTAGCTTCTTCTTGTGCAAGTTTTGTTTGTGCATCTGTTACATCATCTCTTCTTGCTGCTACTCTTTTTCTTTGAGATTCAACATCAGTTAATAAATCTAACATATCATCCATTGCTGTTCTTGGTTTACGAACTGGCTCTACATAAGAAGGTGATGAATAACTGTAACTTCCTTTTCCACTATAACCACTTGATCCCATAAACAATCCCCCTATTCTTTTTATATTCTGGCGAAATTTTATCAGGGTTTAGCCGAAAAGTCAAGGAATTTAAAGCAAAAATAAAAAGTATTTTACATAAGTAAAATACTTTTTATTGAAACTTATTATCTATCATCTCTTCTAGAGTTACCATTTCTTCCATCTAATCTATCTAGCATGCTTCTTAATATATTTTGTGTTTCTGGATCTAACTGGTCAATTTGTCTCATTACTTCTTCTTGACTACGTCTTAATTCTTCTCTTGCTCCTGCATAAGTTTCTTCAGCTGATTCTAAATAATCCTTTGCTTCATCAAGTGCTTTTCTTTTAGCTTCAACTGCTTTCATTTTTTCTATCATTGTTTCCATTTGAGTTTTTTCTTGTGTATAATTTCTTCTTCTTCCTATTGCACCACTTGTACTACTTGTATGGCTACTATATGTACTTGCTCCCATATATATTCCTCCTTTATAAAAATAATTTTTTCCACAAATATTATATCAGAGTTTTTGTATCACGTCAACTGTTTTATGTTAATTTGTTCTTTTGCCATTTATTTTTATTTCAACACTAAAATCTAATATATCTGGTAATTCATCAAAATATATTTTTTCACTTATCATTATTTTTCCATTCTCATTTTTACTATGACTTAACATTATTTCTTCGCCATTTATAATTGCTTTTGCAAAATCAATTTCTAATCCTGAAAATGGTTCTAAAACTAAATAGTAACTTTTATCTGAAATTATCCAATAGCTTAAAAGGTTTTCATATATTTTTAATCCTACACACACTTCAGCTTTATTCTCATAATTATTTTTTAAGTTAGTATTTATTAATCCTGTTATAATCTTATTTAAAGTTTTACAGTCTGCAGTTCCATTCTCATATTTGTTAGAAATTTCACCATATATATAGCTATTTCCAGAAATATAATTTCTTTCTGAATTTATAATATACTGTTTTAATTTGATTTTTTCTATATCATAACTTTTAGAAATCTTATAAAATAAATTATCGTATTTTTCTATAAATTTCATTGCATCTATTAAATACATATCTTTATTTTCTATATTTACTAAATCATTTTCAAAAAACTCTTCTATCTTTTCTTTTATAAATCCTACATGATTATATTCTATTTCTTCAGGCTTATTTATAAGTAATTCTATACCTGAAAAAATATTGCAGTTATTTACCAAATACTTTTGAAAAAAGCGTGAAAAATCAAATAAATTAGTAACATTTACATTTTTATCTAATACGTTTGTTGAATAATAATTTGGTACAAACTTTCTTGATAAACTATTAAATTTTTCAAATAAATAATCTATCTCATCTTTAAAAATATTGTAATGCTCGCTATATTCTAATCCTATTAAATCGCAAAATCTAGATTTTAAAGTTTCTAAATATACTTCATCCATTTTTGAATTTATATGCTCGCAATCTGCTATATTTAGTCTTTCTATAATAGAAGCTATCATTTGCTTTTGACCTTCTAATTCATATCCAAAAAAGTTTGATTTATATTTAAATGTATTTGAATATTGAGGATATCTCGAATTTACAAAGCTTGATGTATCAAAATCTATTAAATTGCAATCTGTTGTTATGTTTCCAGAAGACCATGAACCATGTAGAAATCTATCTGCAAATTTATTTGCTTCTATTTTTGCGATATTTTCTGCCAAAGTTTCTATAGTTTCTTTATCATATTTATCTTGATTTATAATGCTATTACTTATACGATATAATTCTTTTTCTTTGTAATATCTTATTTCTATTGCACAAGGCAAATTAAATTTCATTTCTTGCAAGTTATCATTTTCATCTAGATATTCTTCTATAAAATTATATTTTTCTTTTTTCTCTAAAATTGCCAAAGACCTAAATGTTGTAAAACAAAAATCTTTTGCTAATATGTTACTAATAACAGTTTCTTTTATACTTGCAGATAAAGCATATTTTCCGTTGCTATATATTGATTTTGGAGATGTTGCAAGTGTTGTTTTTTCTCCTTTAATATTAAAGTTAGTTCCATAGAAAAAAGCTCTTCCTGAACCCAAATTTCCACTTAAAGCAATTCCAAATGGATCTATTTGTTTATCACTATATCCTGTAGCAAGTTTATTTCCATTTGATTTTTCTTTATCTAAAGTTATAGAAAACATATTTTGTATTTTTTTAGAAGCTGTTTCCCAGTCATATTTTTCTTCAAAAATTTCTTCATATAATTCTGAATTTATATATACAACATTGTATTTTTCTTTTGCCTCATATACTTCTTCTTGTGATAAATATTTTTCTTTTAAAAATTCTTTTATTTTTTCCATATAAATTTATCCTATCAAATTATTTTTTTCACAGAATTTTATACAAAATTCGCAAGCCATACATGATGTTTCACAATAGTTTTCTTCTAATACTTTTCTTGGCATAACTTCTCTAAACATTGGTGTACCATATTTTCTTATGAATTTTACATATTTATTATTGTTCATGTTTTCTAAGATTTTTTCTATACCAAGTTCAAAATAATTTCCTAAAAAAACGTCTTTATGAAGATTGAAAACTTCACATGGATAACAATCTCCATTACATTTCATAAATATTTTTGGACTAACAAATTTACCTATTTCTCTTTCAAATCTATTATCACATTCTCCAATTGCATCATATACAGAAAATTTTACTGTATCTATTTTTTCATCTGTAAAATCTGAATTTACATAGTATGAATCTGTTAAATGAATTCTGTCTTTTGGAAATTCTCCAAATTTTTCTATGTAAATTTTATATAATTTAGAAAGCTGAGATTCTTCTAAGTTGTTTAATCTTGTATGTATAATTCCAAAATTTAATTGTTCCCTTGTATAATTTTTAGCAACATAATTTATAATGTTACATATATATTCCAATGGTACATCTTGTTCTCCTATTGATACTTGAATTGTTGGAACAAAAAATTTATTTGTAAAAAGCTTTGCCTCTTCTAGTTTTTTGAAATAATACTCTACATTCTTTCCCCAAAATCCATTAGAAATAATTTTACTTACATCTAATTTATTTTCAGAATATTTAATCATTTTGCACATATTTTCAAATTCTAAAAATGGTTCTCCACCAGTTATTGCAAAAGCAGGAATTCCGTTTTTATAAAGGCTATCTACTAACCCTAAAACTTCACTTTCATTCATTTTTGTTTTTCCAGTTTTAATGCTATTTGCTGACATTCCACAATCTTTGCAATTACAATTACATTTATTTGTTATTTCAAATGTAAATTGTAATGGTGTGATTTGTGATTTGTCCTTTACTTTTCCTTCTTGCCACTTCTCTATATCTTCAAAAAAAGTTTCTGATTTAGCTGAATATTTACCACAAGTTGGACTATTTGAAATTTCATTTATAGGCAAAAACTTTTCAATTATTTCTTCTTCCATAAGTATCTCCTTTTATAATTCTTTTTTGTACCAGAATTCGTCATCTATTGTTTCATATAATTTATATCCTCTTTTTTCATAAAATCTAATTGCTATATCAAATTTTTCAAAAGTACACAATATAATTTCTTTATATTTGTTTTCTAAAATGTACTCCATTATTATATCGTACATCTTATTTCCTAGTCCACATTTTCTATATTCTTTCAAGATGTAAAAAGTATTTAATTTTATTGTGTTTTCTGTTTTCTTTAGACCTGCACATGTTCCTATAATTTTTCCTTTTTTATCCAAAGCAATTATAAATTTTCCATTTCCGTTTTGATATGGACTAAAGTCTTTGGTTTTAAAATAATTTTCCCAATCTGTATAGCCAAATTCGCCAATTGCAACATTTATTAAAAATTCAATTATTTCTTCTTTGTATTTATCTTCATATTCTACAATTTTTATATCTTCTAACATTTATTTTTCTCCTGTTTGTTTTAATTTAGATATATGCCATTTGCAAATATTAGTTATGCTTGTATCATCTGAAAAGCCAACATAATTCATTAATTTTCTAAATCCTATATCGGTATTTGCGAGTTTAATATCTCCAATTTTTTCATAGAACATCTTGTTCATTTCCCATAATTTTATAGACATTTCCATTTCTTTATTTGGGCAAATTGTTGCTCTACTTTTTAAAGAAACATACGGAAGCATATATGGTGCTCTTACAACTTCTTTGTTTGGAAGTCTTACAACTAATCCACCACAATTAGCACCTATTATAAAATCTCTTAAATCAACTATATCAAATATCTTCTCATTAATATATTTGCTAAAAGATATAGCTTGTCTATATTAACTTTTCTGGTAATAAACTCATAACTTCTCTTATTGTTTTTCCTGTTGCACTATCATCATCAACTAATATATAATTCCCTTTATCTATTTTTTGTATTTGTTCTTCTATTGAATTAAATCCAATTCTTCCAATAAGTTTTATATACTTTTTCTGAATATCACTAACATCAAATAATCTACTTGTTTCTATGTTAAATACACCTTTATAATATGTATCTAAACTTATAGTATTTTTATCTTTTAAAATATTTTGAGCTATTTCTAATTGTTTTTGCATATCAATTGTTTTTATATTTAATTTATTTTCAAATGCATCTAAAAATAAATTTATTAAATCTTTTAAAAATTCTTTTCTTGCTTTTTCTAAGACTTCTAAATTAACATTGTAATTTGAAAATGGAATTAATCCTTCATCTCTTATTACATAATCCCCATTTTCATCTATATATTCTTTTTCTAATATGTTATATGTGCTTTTTTGTCTTATAGTTCTTGATGAATAACTAGATACGACTGATTTATTAGAAATAAAGAAATTGTTTTTACCTGTAAAAAGTTTTTTCATTTCTTCAAATTTTTCGCTATGACCTTCTCTTTCAACACATACGCCTATTCCTTTATTTTCAAAGCAATACATGAATTCACTGTTATCTCCACCAAATACATAAGCAACTTTTATTTTAGGATTTACATGTTTTTGCAAATATATTTCTAATCTTTTTATAACATCTGTAAAATTTATATATGTTTTTACATACATAGATTCCCAAGGATCTATCATAAGCCAAGTACTATCTTTTACAACTTCTTGGCATAAATTTACTCTTTCATAAGTACTTGTTTTAGAATATGGTTTTGTACTTACATAAGATTCATGTGATGGAGAAAAATATCCACCTACAACATTATATCCGTTTTTTTCTAATGTTTCTTTTGCAAATTCCATCATGTATAGGTGTCCTTCATGAATTGGGTCAAAACCACCTGTTGTAAGCAAAACAACAGGGTTATCTAAATCAGTTTTTTCTAGATTTTCAAGTATTTTACTTACTGGCGTAGTAAGTAAATCAAGATTATAAAAATCTTCATCTAAATTAAACTCATCTAAAATAAACCCTGCTTTTACTACAGTATCTATATTTAAGTATTTTTTATAAACTTCACTATAATATTCATCTTTTAATATTTTATCTAAATAATTTTTATCCATAATTTTCCCTTTTAATTATTTATGAAAATGGGGGAATATAATAATAATTCCCCCATTTTCGTGTAGCTTCAAAGCAATTACGTTGTAAAAAGCATATATAACGTCGAGAAAAATATCACTACCAAAAAGATAAACATTGGTATAAGCAGTATTATGCACCACGATATAAGTGCCATAAATACAACAATTTCCGTTCTGGAATTTGCAGTTTTCGTAACAACCATACCATCTTTTTCGTTATAAGTCACTTTGGTTTTCTTCGAACGTATAACAACATTAGTAACACGATTGTTTTTTGTAGTTACCTGTATGGAGAATCCATCTTCTGATTTCAAAAGCTCGCCTCTTGTGAATATTTCTCTTGCGAGGCAAGTCATTTTGTTGATTGTTTCCTCCGAATCTTCGCCATAGGTAAAAATTTCATTCCGGCCAAAAGGAACTTCTCCATCAGGAGTGCTCTTGTTGTTTACCCACCAGTTGGCTTTCAGAAAGCAAACTACCAGCAAAACTGCTGCAATAGCTATATATGCCATTATATTACACCTCCTTATGGAATCATTTGATTTAATACATACATTCCATACAAAAGCGTAATGATAATGTGTAGCCACAGTGCAACTCCCCATATTACGAAGGAAGTAAGTACCAGAGCACCTTTTTGGGAAAGTGCCTGATTAAGAACTCGCGTTCCGTTTTCTTCAGAACACATTACTTTCGTTTTGCCAGACTCAACCGTACTCTCAACAATTTTTCCGTCTTTTATTTCGACACTAATTGTGAGCCCGTTGAGGCTTGGGTCTGTTACCTCTTTGGAAAGCAGTTCTTCTGCAAGGAGCTTTAACTTTTCAACTTCATAATTAGACTCTTTGCCGATAATAAACCGCTTTGTAAACCAGATACGTTTTTTGACCATCACATTTGCTGTGATAATGCTTATCACAATCAGGACTGCTTCAATTACCAAAAACTCCATTAACATACACCTCCAGTTGTGTGTTTTTAACCACGGTTAAAGAAAAACCATACTCCTATAAGGAATATGCAGGTTACAAGGCCTACCAAAAGAATGGTATTAAGGATTATTGCACCCTTTTCTGTAAAGCCTTTTTCTACAAATCTTTCCCCATCTTTTTCATTATAGGTAAGAATTGTTTTTTCCGTTTCCACCATAGTTTTGACAATCTTGTTGTTTTCAACTATTGTGCTGAGCGTGTAGTTTTTAAGGTTGGTAGGCACATTGGTTTGTCCGCGATAAACATACACTGCAAGTTCCAACATTGAAAGTTTATCCTCTCTGCTGTCCTCTCCGATAATCATGTTTTTCGCCATGCCAGTCCGGTGTGTGACCATATAATCCACAATAATATAGCAGGCCACACAGATAATCGCTTCGATAATTACTACACCTAACATAATGTCCTCCCTTGTGCTATTAGCACGCCGCAAATTTTTTTAGGTTCATACAGTTAATATTATATCATAGGTTACATAATATTTCAACTAAAATTTACTTACAAAACAACTATTTTAAGGCAATAAATAAAAAGACATACAACACACCTATTGTACGTCTTTTCACTCAAACTAACTATTCATATATTTTTTTGTCACTTCGTAATAACTATCCCATCCGCCTTTTACACTACTATCATATAAATCTAAATGTACAGCTGGAGATTTTGAAAGATATTTATGATTATTGTATCTATGTAAGTTTTCTAAATTATTTCCATAAAATTCAAATTGTGCTTTAGATTCCTCATCTAATGATTTTATAAATTCTTGTTTGTTTTCCATATTTAAATAATTTAAATATAACTCTACAAAATCATAAGATGCTCCAAAAACAGTTTCATCTGTTCTGCTATCATACATATCTCCACTTGGAGTAACATCTATTATACTGCTTGGAATATCTAGTTCTTTTGCTACTTTATATACTTCTGATTTATGAATATCTGAAATAATTTGAACATCAACTAATCCATCAGATGCTTTTCCAACATATCCTAAATATGCACCTTCATCTTTGTTTGTAGTTCCACAAATAATTGCTCCATATCCTGCTTGATTTAACAAGCTTGTTGTATAATAAAGTATTGGTGTTCTACTATATGGTCCAAGTTGGCCTATAGCCCAATCCTCTCCAGTTATACCTATAACAGGTTCTAGGCTACTTCTAATTTCTGTATTTACTGAGCTCAAATCTACTATGTATGGCTTTAAATCTAACTTTTTACATAGTTCTTCTCCTCTTGAAGTAGCTTCCGTTTGATTTGTTACTCCTGTTGATTTAAATATTGGAAGTAACATTGGAACTATTTTTTCGATTGGGGAATTTTCTAGACTAGATGCTTTTTTTACGATTCCAAGTACAACTGCTGAATCAATTCCTCCACTTATAGCTATTACACAAGCTTTTAATTTTGATTTTCTCATATAGCTATTTAATAATTCTGCTTTTTCATTTATATAATTTTTAGGATTAAAATTTCTTTTCTCTCTTATATTTTCAAGGATTTGTTTTAGATTTTCGCTTATTTTTTTATCTGACTGCTCATTATATACTTTCATAGTAATATACCGCCTTCCATTTCCCATTCATATCTTATATGACCATCTTGGAAAAAGATTAAGTTTCTTCCATTTTCTGGGTTTGTATCTCTTGTGTTTTTGTTTAATGGTAATGATATACAAACATTTTGACCATTAACATCATATACTGTACCAATTCTTTCAAGCTCTAATAATTTTGTTCCATTTTCATCTAAAAATTTCTTTATTTCTTGTTTTTGATTTTCTGTTAATTTATTAACTTCTATCCAGTCTTGTGCAGATTTTCTTCTAAATTCATCATTTACTGGTCTTAAAGTTACTTGTTCTACTTTATTTTCTTTTGCAAATTTAATAAATTCACTTATCTTTTCTGGAGTATCCATCATATCTTTGCAACATACGCAAGTAAGTCTTAATGAAAATCCAAATTCATGTAAATATTTTATTAAATCTGGCAAATCTATATAATTATTACTTTGTGGCATATATATATTTCTATTTACTTCTGGAAGATGGCTAACAACAGATATAGTTATTGTTGTTAATCCTTCATTATACCATTCCTGTAAATAATTTTTATATTTTTCTTTATTAAGAGCAATTGGAATACAGTTTGATTGCAATTCTACAAATGGAAAATTGAATTCTTTTAAGTGTTTTAAATATTCTGTTATTTGCTCAGGAAAAAGTGTTGGTTCTCCTCTGCTTGTTAGCATTACTGTATCAATTCCACTTCTGTTTGCTAAATTTCCTGCTATTTTTAAGTTTCTCCAATTTATATTTACTTCTTTTAAATTATCGCAGTTTGGTTTTACACCTGATACGCAAAATGGACAAGAAGCTATACATGCTTCGGTTCCAACTATTACACTGAACATTTTAAATTTCATAATATAATATTTTCTCCTTTATATAATTCGCTTTTAACCTTTAATTTGAAAAGCTTCAATATCTTAAATTCTTATTCACAACGCATATATTATATCATACATTATGTAAATTAGCAATCATCTTATTGTCTTATATAGAATATCATTATTTTTTATCAAAGTAAATCTTTTAAACTATAAAAGGAAAGAGCAATGCGAATTCGCATTGCCCTCTCCTTTTGGGTTTGATTACATATTACAGCACAAAATCTGTGGAATTCACCACCAGAGCGCCATACTCCTCCTCGAGGACCTTGAAAATCTGCTTCTCGGTTTCCTCGAAACCGGTCACAGGAGACATGCAGTCCTTGAAGAACACGAACTTCGGGCTCTTGTAAGATGCCCGCCGGAACCACTCCAGAGTCTGCAGACCAGACTGCCCCACACAGTGGGAAGAAGCCTCGCCAGCAAAGATGATGATGTCGTACTTCATCATCTCTTCCAGAGCCTCTGCGTTGATATAGTTCTCGTAAGACCACTCGGGCTTGATGATGCCGTACATCTCAGACCACGGGTCGGTCCCCTTGCGGATAAACAGCGGATCGTTCTGACGGCACAGCGCGTGGAAGTAAATCATCCGATTGAGCTCAGCTTCCACATTGGCGCCGATAGTGCCTTCCAGCGCATGATAGGGCCAAATGCAGAGATTGAACTTGCCCGTCATCTCCAGATTCCTCAGGTACTCCTCACAGTAGGAAACACGCCGGTTAGGATTTTCCATATCCGGAATTGTCTTGTCGAAATTGGGAATCCACTTGTTCTTCATGAGGTCATCATAAGTGATGATCGTGTACGGTGCCGGGTTATTGCCGTTTGCGTCACGCCACCAGCATGGATGGAAAATCTGTTTCATGGTATGAGTATCCATGCTTGTCATGGTGCGGGTAACCTTGTGACCATTTTTGTACAGCCACTTAGTAGCCCGCTCGATATCGCCCTTGGACCCCGGAACTCCCAGAGAGCCGACGCCCTCCATAAAGGAGTACTGCGGGTCGATGAACACCATCAGGACTTTGACATTATCGTAGCTCGCCGGAAGAAGATTTCTTTCCCTCTTGGCAAGCTGCGGAATGTCGGAAAAGTCCCGCAGGTTTCTCAGGTCAGCGATTGTTTCGACTCTTACGATTTCTTCGTACTTAGTAATCATGTTCCAAAACCTCCACTTAAAATAATTTTGTAGTTTGTTACGTTTTCGTACTCTTTCAAAACTTTACATTAAATGGTATTACCTATAAATACTATAAGGTAATAAATTCAAAAGTTCTGTCTGCACTATTATAACAGACTTTTTTGAAATAATCAACACTTTATGTAAATTATGTTGCATTATATATCTTAAAAAATAGCTATAATTTCACCAATTAAAGAATTTAGTGTTAATTGACATAATATCTTCATTGTGGTATAATTATGTAGAATTTTTGTTTAGATTTAGGTTGTTCTGTTATTTTAGATAACCTAAAAACTAATCAAGTGTTTATTGTAAATCAAAGTCACATATAACTATTAGGAGGTAAAACTTTATGAACAGAATGGGCTTTGTAAAATGTGCAATCGCAAACTTCAATGGAAGTCTTGCAGACCCTGGCAATAACTTCTACGATATCACAAACATTATGAAAGAAGCTGAAGAAAAGGATGTAAAAGTTCTGGTTCTTCCGGAGCTTTGCATTACCGGCTACACCTGCCAGGACCTTTTTGAAACGAGTGAGCTTCTTGAAAGAAGTCTTACTATTCTGCATCACATCCTGAAGGAGTCTGGTACTCCCAACAACAATACTGTAACTTTGCTGGGGCTTCCCCTCAAGGTTAACGATGCTTTGTACAACTGTGCGGTTGCAATCCATAAGGGCACTATCCTTGGTGTTGTGCCCAAGCAGTACATTCCCAATTATAACGAGTTCTACGAGAAAAGGTGGTTCACTCCCTACGATCCTACCACAGCTCCAAACCAAATTACTATTTTTGGCAAAGAAGTTCCTTTTGGAAATATCATTTTTGAATCTTCCATCGGATACAAGCTTGGTATTGAAATCTGTGAGGATCTTTGGTCTGTAATCCCGCCCAGTTCTTATCTGGCTCTTGGCGGTGCTAACATCATTGCCAATCTTTCTGCCAGCAATGAGCTGGTAGGAAAAGACGATTACCGGCGTGACCTTGTTAAATCGCAGAGTGCCCGCACTGTTTCCGCTTACCTTTATACCTCTTCCGGCTCTTCTGAGTCCACTTCTGACCTTGTTTTTGGTGGCAGCGGATACGCTTTTGAAAACGGAAAGGAACTGGCAAGTCTGGAACGTTTTTCTCTTAATAATCAACTGGTCACATTCGATGTGGATGTTGATTATCTCTCTAACGAGAGAATTAAGGTAAAAACCTTTGCGGACAGCAAGCAGAACCTGAAAAACGTGGTTATCACTTATGTGCGTTTTCAGCAGGAAGCTCCTTACGAAGAAACCTATAATCTTGCTTCTAATTTTGAGCGCAAGGTCAATCCCCATCCTTTTATTCCGAATATCGTAGATGAGGCTGGCGGAAAGGTTTGCAAGGAAATCCTGTCTATTCAGTCTTCTGCTCTGGCACGGCGACTTTATGCAATCGGTTGCAAGAAAGTCACTCTGGGTGTTTCCGGTGGACTTGATTCCACTTTGGCACTTATTGTGTGCTATGAAGCTTTCAAGAAACTGAATCTGGATACCAAAGGAATTCTGGGCATCACAATGCCTGGGTTTGGCACCACAAACAGAACTTACAACAATTCGCTCAAGCTGTGTGAGGCTTTGGGAACCACCCTTAAGGAAGTCTCCATTAAGGACGCCTGCCTTCAGCACTTCAAGGATATTGAGCACGATCCTGCTGTACACGACATTACCTATGAAAACGTGCAGGCTCGGTATCGTACCAGTATTCTGATGAACTCTGCAAACAAGAACGGCGCCATTTTGGTGGGAACTGGTGACCTTTCTGAACTGATGCTGGGGTGGTGCACCTACAATGGCGACCACATGAGCATGTACAATGTGAACTGCTCTATTCCCAAGACTCTGGTGAAATACCTCATCGAGTGGTATGCTAAGTTCTACACCAAAAATGAGGAGCTTAAAAATACCCTTCTGGATATCATCGATACACCCATCAGCCCTGAGCTTCTGCCCAGTGATGGCAAGACTGTTGTTCAGAAGACCGAAAGCAGTGTTGGCCCGTACGAGCTGATTGATTTCTTCATCTATAACCTTCTGCGTAACCGCTTCTCTGGCGCGAAAAACATCTTCCTCGCTAAAGTGGCTTTTGAAGGGAAATACTCTGATGAGGAAATTCAGAAGTACTACAATGATTTCATCAGGAGAGTGTTCAACAATCAGTTCAAGCGGAACTGTGTTCCCGATGGTCCCAAGGTGGGTAGCGTGAGCGTATCTCCTCGTGGAGATCTGAGAATGCCCTCTGATGCGAACTTCACCAATTGGAGAGCTTATCAAGAAGTGTATTAAAAATCACTATGCAATAACATTTGATAAAAAAACCGGGTCTGGCGATTGCCAGCCCGGTTTTTGTTTTTTATTTTTAAATCCATTTATCTTGTAACATTTCTTTTAATACCATATATATATTTTTATGAGGACAAATTTCTCCTCTTTCAACAATCTTAAAGAATTCATCCATAGTAACATATTTTGCATCACTTACTTCTTCTTTTTGAAGTGCTATTTTATTTATATCAACATTTTGTCTTAAAATATAAATATCTATAAATTCATTACTTACTATTTGTTCATATCTAACTTTTTCAACCATTGTATCATTAAATTCTAATTTTTCTAAATCTACATCTATTCCTAATTCTTCTTTTCCTTCACGAATTACTGCTTCTATTGAGCTTTCTCCAGCCCCAATATGTCCCGCAAAAGATGTATCCCACATATTTGGATATAATTTCTTTTCTGCACATCTATATTGTAATAAAATTTCATTTTTATCATTTATAATCCATACATGAATTGCTTTATGCCATAATCCATCTCTATGTGCAATTTCTTTATCTACTACTCCTATTTTTTCTCCTAATTTATTATATTCATCAATCATTTCATGTTCCATAATTTTATCCTCCAATTAAACTAATAATTCTTTAATATTATACATCAAATTTTCTAAATCGTCACTATACAATATTGAATTTACACCTGCTTTTTTGGCATTTTCTACATCCATTATTAAGTTATCTCCAATATGTAATATTTCTTCTGGTTTTACTTTAAGTTCTTCTGCTGTTTTTTTATAAATTTCTTCTGTTTTTCCACCTGTATTAAAATAATCTACACAAGAATACACTTTTTCAAAATCTTTTATTTTATCTTCTAATTCATAATTAATAAATAAATTAGTTGTTGTTGATATTATGATTTTTGGAAGATTTATTTTTGATATATAATTATAAAATTCTTTATTTATATTTGGTCTAATTTTAAATTTATCTAATTCTTGTTTTGTATCAAATCCAAGAAAATTTGACCAATATTTATCATCATAATATAAAAGGCTATACACTCCATAATTTTTAAATTCTTGTTTTAAGATTTTCTTTGCTTCTTCTAATGTTATATTATTTTTTTCAGCATATTTTTGAGGAATAAACTCAATCCAAAAATAATCTGAAAATTTGCTATCTGATAGTGTTCCTTGAAGGTCTAAGCTTAGATATTTTATCAATTTTTATCACTCACCTTTACTAAAGAAAATATATCATAATCTGTTAAATCCGCTCTACCATTTAGATATTCAAGTTCTGTAATATAAATTAAGCTATCTACTTTTCCACCACATTTTTCTACTAAATTTATTGAAGCTTTGCTTGCTCCAGAACCAGCCATAATATCATATACAATAGCAACATTTTCGCCATTTTCGATTGCATCTTCTTTTATCTGATATTCTGCTGTTCCATATTCTTTTACAAAAGTTTCTGAATAAAATTTACCAGGAATTAAATTTGGTTTTCTTACAAGAACTAGTGGAAGATTTAACTCATAAGCAATTATTGAACCTATTGTAAAACCTTTTGATTCTATGGCAACTATTTTATCTATTTTTTTATTTTTCAAAAATTCTTTTATTTCTTCTATAGCTTTTTTTCGCATCTTTACATCTTTTAATAGATATGTAAAATCCCAAAATAATACATCTTTTTTAGGAAAATCTTTATAGCTTCTTACAAAATTTTTATAATCCATAAAATTGCTCCTTTCTAATTTTTAGCATTTCTATTTTTATAACATATCATTGCTTACCAATTATTCTTCAATTAAAATTGCTCTTGATGGTGATGCATCAATACCTGTAACTTTTACTGGTAAGCATATTAATTTATATATCTTTTCTTGTGTATCTTTTAATCTTAAGTTATCTAATGCAACAATATTTTTCTCCATAAATATTCTATGAATATCTACTTGACCATTTCTTTCAAAGCTTTGATAATCATAACCAATTAATTTTATTCCTAAATCTCTTAAATATTTAGCACCATCATTTGATAAAGCTACGTGTTTTGGATTATATTTTTCCATATTATCATAAGAATTTTTTGTTTTAAGTAAAATTCTTTCACAATTTATATTATGTTTTTTTAAATCTTCTACCTCAATATAATCGTCAACATCTGTTAAATCAATAACTTGGCAGTTTCCAATTAATACATTAAATGGTACTTCATCACTTTTCCATTTTTCATTAAATAAATAATATGGTGCATCAATATGTGTTCCTGCATGTGCCCCAAAATCTAACCATGTAAAGTTTATTGGAGCTTCCGGTTGTCTTGCAACTGGTATTAATTTGGGTTGGTCGTCATCAACCCATACTACAGTTTTTTCATTTAATTCCATTGAAATATCAATTATTTTCATATAAAATCTCCTTTTCATAATTTAATAACATTTCTTTATAGTTTCTTTCCAAGTTTTATTATTTTCTTCTAACGATTCTAAAATTTCTTTTATCATTGATAATCTGTATTTTTTATATTCCTCTAAAACTTGATTACTTAAATTTTCAATTTCATTTTGAATTTTAGAAAATCCATTCCAATAATCTAAGTGAAATATTACTGGCATTGGTGACCAAGATGGAGCATATAATTCAAATACTTGGTCTAAGAAATCTGCAATTTTATTCTTTCCATATATCTTTTCATCTAAAGTTTTTAATAAGCATCTTATAATATCATTATTTGTAACATATTTTTTCACTTGTTCTTCTGCTAGATTTCCTTTTAATTTTTCTAAAGTATTATTAGAATTTATTAGCTTATTTAAACTATCAAAAAATTCTTTATTTGAGCTGGCATTATTTTTTACACATTCATTTGAGCAATTGTTTTCTGTATTACTTAATATTTCCTCATGCAATTTATTTAAATAAACTTTTTCAAAATCATTTTCTGATATGAAATAATAATAACCTATTAAATCAATTCTATTTTCAAATGGATATGCTCCATTTCTATATGCCTCAAGTTCGGTTTCGTTATTATATATAGTAAAAGCAATTTTCTTATATTTTTCAGGATTATCTAAAAACATACAATATGCTGATAATTTAAATTTTGGATTATTAGTAAATAATCTTACCATACCATTAAAATTTCTAATTATCGTTCCTGCATTTATGTATTCATCAAAAAGTAAAAATGGATTTGAAAATATTTCGTACAATCTCGTTCCTTTTAATATTTCATAAAATTCATTTACTGCATTACTATAACAATGTGTATCTTGCACACTATCATATATTGTAAATTGTTCTGTTCCTATAAATTGTTCTAAATTAAAATTCTCACATTTAGTTTTTAACAATTCTTTTCTTAAAAATCTTTGATTATTAATTTCAATATATGAATTTAACTCATACTCTGATAGATATGTTTCAAACCATTTATATAAATTAAAATTTAAATCTCTTGGAATTTTTATTTGTAGTAAATTTAAGCTTCTACTTTCTTTAAAATTCTTTATTATTTCAATTAGTGGAGATGTTCCACTTTCAATAATTACAATGTTTTTATATCCTGATTTCAAAAATTCATTCAAAACTTTTTTTGCTAAATTTACGCTTTTTACTTCATCCATAAACTTAAAACTTTCATTAAACTTTGGATGTGTAAAACATTCTAAATTATCTACTTTTCCAAATAAATCTTGCATTTAAAACTCCTTTGCAATTTTTATAAATTTTTCTATTTTTTTATGATCTTTTCTATCTTTTCTTAAGTACTCTTCACTATATGAACTTACACCTGTTGAAACATCTACTCCATAAGGCTTTGTTTCCTCAATTGCTCCTTTTACATTTTCAGGATTTAATCCACCCGCAATAAATACTGGTTTAGATGTTTGTTTTATTAATTTTCTACACATTTCCCAATTGTTTTCTTTTCCAGTGCCACCTGTATAACCACTATCTCTTGAATCTAGTAAGAAGAAATCACAATATGGCTCATACATTTTTAATTTTTCTTCTGCTTTTGGGTCTGTTGTAACAACTGTTTTTATTATCTTTTTATTTGTATTTTCTCTTACATTTTTAACTTCTTCTAAATTAATATCTTCTGAAATCTGAATTCCTGTACTTTTTATATAATTTGATAAATCTAAAATATCTTCTGCATTCCAAAGATGTGTTACTAAAAAGCTATCAACTCCTTTTGGAAATTCTTTAATTGTTTCTCTAACCCATTGAGCATAAGGCTCAACCTCTACTGGCAATACTTTTCCTCCCATTACAAAACCTATTGCATCTGCTCCCAATTCTACTGCTTTAAAAGCATCTATTCTATTACTAATTCCACAAATTTTTACCTTCATAATTTTCCTCCATTATTTATATACTTTTTCTAAATATGCTTTTTTGCTATTGCATACATTATCAAAATTTTTCTCTGTTCCAAGTTTTTCTATATCTTCAAGGCTTTCATAACTTTTAATCCCATCATCTGTATGAATATTTGCATGCCCATAGCAATCAATGAAAATGTTATATATTTCATCTTCTTTAGCAATAAATTCTTGGTCTACAATGTTAATATCTTTATATTTTTCTTTGCAATTTCTAACAACTTCTTCAAATTCTTCTACAGATATTTCAAACATTTCTTCAAACTGTTTTCCATATCCACTACTAAAGAATTTTCCAAGCTTCCAACTATATACTTTTCCTTTTATTAGTTTTCCGATATTTATTACATCGTCTTTATTTAATTTTCCGACCATTGTATTTATTTTAATTTTTATATTTGGATAATTTTCTCTGATGTATGTTATAAGCTCTAAAACTAGCTTATGATGATTTTTGATAGAGCAAGGTCTCATAAAGTTGTGTATTTCTTGCTCAAATGAATCTAATGGTAAATTTATTGAATCTATATATTTTAAAACTTCTTTATCTCTTAATAATTCAATTCCTGTTGTAGAAATTATTGTAATTAATCCTAGTTCTTTACAGTGCTTGCAAATTTCTATAATGTCCTTTCTTACTAATGGATCTCCACCTGTAAGATTAATTGCTTGCAATCCATATTGTTTTAATTTGTCTATTATTTCAAATACTTTTTCAAGTGGAAGTTGTTTTCGGTTTTCTCTCCAGTTTGCAAAACAGAATTTACAATCCATATTGCAAATACTAGATACCTCGAAGCAGATATAACTTATTTTCATATACTTTCACCCCTTTTAGGCTAATTTTTTATTTTCTTTACTAACAATTTGAATAATCTCTTCTTTTATTCTGTCGTAGTCTTCTTTGAAAGATGTTAAGTCTCCATTTATGTCTAAATGGTTGAATTCTGTTCCTCTCTGTGTTGCTTCTGTGCTTCCTGCAACATTTACAGCCCCTATTGATTTTACTCTTATTATTCTATATCCGAAGTTTTCCATTTGCATTATTTTTAATGGATTGTTTGTAAGCATTATTACTTCTTTGTTTGCTCCCAAGTAGTCTAATACTACTGGTGTTATTTTATAGCCAACATTGTTGTTTGCACTTCGTGGGTCACCTTTTAAACCAATCGTTGTAAAACCACCATACATTGTTGTTTTATAAGTTTGCTCTGATGTATATTCTCCTCTATGTCTTAGTGAAGCTCTTTCTGCTAAATCGAAAACGAATTCATCTTCTGTGTAACCACTTCCCATACCATTTTGAGAATCAACATGTAGCATTACGAAGCCTAAATTTCCTTTATTTTTATAAATATGTTTTCCATTTTTGTATTCATATTGAGTTTGAACCCATCTTTCAAATTCATCTCCATTTTCAATATTTGGAGTATCAATTTTATTAAAAGTTGCTGCTAATTCTCTAATATTTTTCCATTGATAATGGCAATTACACCTTTGTGAGCCAAATAAAAATGAAGGGGTACAAGCTGACTCTGTTCTTAGTACAATACCTTCATCATATATATTTCCAACTATTCCTACATTTGCATATTCCATACCTACACCTGGCATATATACACAAAGTCCTATATGCCTTACTAGATGTGGTGTTTCAAACTTTTCTGTTAATGAATATAGTGTTGCTCCTTTGTTTGCAATTATTAATGCTTTTGTTTTAACATGAACTGCTATATCATATATTTTCATTAAATCTCCTGTTGCTTCTTCTTGATTTAATGCTGTTACAAAATTAAATATAATTTTGTTAAATAATTCTCTATTTTCTATTTTGTATACTTTCTCCTTATAATCTTTTGGAATTTTCTCTAGTACTTCTTCATAAATTTTTTGGCATCTTTCGATTCTTTTGATATAGTTTCCCATACCTTTTACTAAGCTACTTTTTTCTTCCATATACAAAACCTCTTTCCTTAAAATTTAGATTTTTTAAGAGCATATATTCTATGCTCTATTTCTTGTATTTATATAGTACTGATGGTCTGTGTCCACCAGTTTTTACAAGCTTATCTGTTTTTTCAACTTTATCTGCTATAATTCTTCTGAATGCTGGGTCTAGTAATTTTTTTTCTAAAATTACTTCATATATTTGCTGTAATTCGCCCAAAGTAAAGTATTCTGGCATCATGTTAAAAATAATATCTGTATCTTGAACTTTGTTTTTCATTCTAGATATACCTGTCATTATTATTATTGGATGATCAAATCCAATTTTCTCGTTTCCAATTATTGCATATCTGTATTGACTTGTTGTTTTATTTAATAGTTCTTTTTTTAGTACAAAATTAATTTCTTCTTTTCCATTTTCTAAAAGAACTTTTACATTTTTTTCTGAATCTTGAACATGAATATTAAACCAACTCGCATCTTCACTTAAATCTTGAGTTAGTTTTTCTTTATCTATTAAAGCCATATATGCTGTGCTTATTACTCTCATTCTAGGGTCTCTTTCAACATCTCCAAATGTATATAATTGCTCTTTATAAATATCACGCAAGTTTGTTTCTTTTGCTAATATTCTGTCTGCAGATTCTTCTAATGTTTCTTCTTTTTCTACAAAACCACCTGGCAAACACCATTTATTTTTATATGGTTCTGTGTGTCTTTTTACTAGCAATATACTGAAATATTTGTCTGATAAATTCCTGCATGTTTTTGCTTCTCCTTTTGATACTGAGAATATTAACATATCTGTGCTTAATGCTAAATTTGCATATTCTTGTTTTTTATTCATATTATTTCCTCCAATACTTTGTATCTCCTCTTGACTTATTAACATTATATTAAAAAGTGTTTTATTTGTCAAGAACTTTTTAATATTTTGTTAATAAGTTATAAAGATAAATAAAAAAAATCCCTCTAATTTCAATGATTAGAGAGATTAAAATTTATAATCATTTATTCTTCATTATAGATAGAACTTGATTCATAAATACTGTCAGCACACAAATCAATATCATTTCCCCATGTAACTGTTCCATAGGCTAATTTTACAGATTTAAATATTTTTTCATCTTTTAGTTTTTTAAAAACACCTTTTTCTAAATAAGGCTTCATATCTTTTATTCTTTTTTCTCCATTATCAAATACAACTAAAATTTGATAATTTTCTAATGCTTTTACATCTTTTATTCTATTCATACTATATCTCCTTTGTCTAAGATAATGGTTGAATATCAAATAATTTTTCACTGTTTTTACATAACAACCAATTAGCTTCGAGCTCTTCTTTATGTATTATACTCCAAGCTTCTACTAATTTCAATTTGTTTTTTGGAAAATTACCATTTATAAGTTTTCCATCAAATGTAAATATTGCTTCATAATTATTATAATAAGCATGAAAATGTGGCGGATTATGATCATCATAATACATCCTGATAAGAATACCATAAAACATACTAATAGTCGGCATGTATCACACTCCTTCTCATAAAATATAAATATTGTTATTTGGATTATTTCGAGCAGAATTGCTCAAGATTTTTAATAAATGATTATAAGTGTTTATTATAATAATATGGAATAACCTTTTTGTCAAGTATAATATTAATATTATTTATAGGCACTACATGTAGTTGACTTTTTATGTTTACCGTTATATAATATTTCCGTCAAATCATTTAACACATTTTTCTTTAAATTAAGAAAGGTAGGTTTTTATGAGTAAACTATCGGAATTCTTGCATACACAAAAACAAAAAATCTTCACTCGGCCCTATACCATTTATCCGGACTCTAATATTAAATATTTTACTGAGTTCCAAAATGGTTTCGCAAGTGCTCTGGTTGAAAAGTACGGAAGATATTGCTTAGACTGCATTGCTGTTTATCTTATCGACACTTCATTCAAACCTGTGATTTTAACGCAATACTATTGCAATACAGATGCTGCTTGGATTAATTGGCATATTATTGCTGTTAACAAAAATCATCCCGATTTTGAAAAATGGGTGTTTTTGGACAAAGAACTGAAAGAAGTTCCTGATAAGAAATTTGCATCTATTCAATATCATGGCGATTGTTTCATCGTTTCTAACCGTCATAGGCAATATGGAATTTTGGATAAAGATTTAAAAGAAATTTTACCTTTAAAATATTCCAAAATTGCCCCGCTGAGCTCTACTCGTTTTTATTGCAAATCTAATGATGATAACCCTTCAATTGTTTTTGATTGCGTTTCTGGCAAAATCTATTCTCTGGAAGGAGTAACATCTATTTTCAAAGAATCCGAAAATGGATTTTACAAATTTGTTGGTAAGAAAGACAAAATGTTTGGTTATCTCAATCATGAGTTCCAAATTGTTATCGAGCCCAAGTATAACTCTCTTGGCGAATTCGACAAAAATGGTTTTGCGCCATTTGCTCGTGATAGTGCACTTGGCACTATCGACCAAACTGGAAAAGAGTTTCTTCGCTAATAAATTAAAAAGAGGTGAATTTTATGGGAATTCTGCAAAAATTCTTTAAAAAAGAAAAAAAGCATATCCCTCAGCCATACACTTTTTATCCAGACCAGAAAATTCAGTATGTTACTGAATTCAAAAATGGCTTTGCACCTGCGATAATTGGTACGTTTAATTCTTTTGGAAGCCTTCATAGTGTAGTTGTTTCAATTGTCGATTCTTCATATAACATTACAACTCAAACTCAATATACTTGTGTTTCGAGATTATCTAATGGATATATGAAAGCCTTTAACACTATCACTCAAAAAAAGGTCTTTTTGGACAAAGAATTAAAAGAAGTTCCAGGCAAAAGTTTTAGTTCCATTGCTAGTGTTCATGAAAATTATTTCATTGTCGGTATTCTTGATGAAAACAATGATATTTCTGTATGGCACGGCAAGCAAAAATATGGAATTCTTGATAGCAATTTAGAAGAAGTTTTACCTGTTGAGTATGATGACATTTGTCCTATCAGCCCTACTCGTTTTTACTGTTGTTCTTCCATTAGAGATAGCCTTCCATTTGTATTTGATGCGGTTACTCGCCAAAAATTCGAATTAAAAGGCGTTTATCATCTTTGTGAAGAGTTGGAAAACGGATATTGCAAATTCCAAGCAAAGAGCGAAACTCAGCTTTTCGGTTACTTTAATCATGATTTTAAAGTCGTTGTTGAACCGAAATATGCTACTCTTGGGGATTTCAACAAAGAAGGTTTTGCACCGTTTGCACGTGATAACGTAATTGGCGTCGTAGACATGAACGGCAAAGAATTCATACGTTAATAAGAGGTGTTCATCATGACAGCTTTAGGAAAATTGCTTAAGAAAATAACTCTTAGGCCATACAAATTTCATCCAAACGCAGAAAGAATCAAGTATGTAACTGAGTTCAAAAATGGATTTGCTCTGGCTTTATTTTCAAGGTTCTATGAACCCATGAAAGTTGTTATCATCAATTCTTCATACCAAATTGCAACTCCGACTGAATATGAATGTATTTTAAGTTCAAAATGGTCAAATGGCTACATTATTGCCACAAACCATGGCTACGTAGATGGTAATACAGAAGTATTTTTGGATAGAGAGTTAAGGGAAGTTCCAAACAAAGTCTTCTCCTACATTCTTGACCATAATAAATATTTTATTGTCAGTAAAAAAACAAAAAATCAATCTGAAATCCCTGTTACTTTATATGGTGTTTTGGATAGTGATTTAAATGAAATTCTGACTGTAAAATATTTATATATTTCTGCAATTGGAGCAAATCAGTTTTTCGGAATTGATGAAAATAATCGTCCATTTGTTTTTGACGCTTCTACTAAGGATTTCTTTTATTTGGAAAAAATCCATCGAGTTTACAAGCAAGATAAAATCGGATATTACAAATTCGTTTCGGATAGTGAAAAACGTCTTTTGGGTTATTTGGACAAAGAGTTCAATGTTGTTATTGAAGCTAAATACAACACTCTTGGTGACTTCGATAAAAATGGATTAGCTCCATTTACCAGAGGCAACGTAGTTGGCGCTATCGACATCACTGGCAAAGAATTCATACGTTAATACTCATAAAAAAATGGCAGAGGTCTTTCCTCTGCCATTTTTGGTTTTATTACCAATCTTTTATTTTTTCTCCATTTTCATTTATAAAATATTTTCCATTTTCATCTGATACAAGCCATAATTCTTCATCACTGTAATATAACATCGTTTTATATTTACATTCTAATTTTACATTTCCATCTTTATCAAGTAGACCATATAATTGTGTATCTTTATCACAAACTTGTACATATCCTCTATAACATGTTGTTATAATTCCATTCATCATAGCTTCCCAATATTTATATTCTGTTACTTGATTTCCATTTAAATCATAAAAAGCATATTCTCTATTACTAAGTTCTTCTTTAACAACTTTTACAAGATTTGTTCCTTCACAATAAGCAGCATACCATACATTTTCAAAACTACATACAAATTCTCCATTGCTGTTAATGATACCTGCATTTCCATCTAGTGAAACTCCTGCATATCCATTTTCTGAAAAAGGTTGAGCCTCATCATAAATTAAATCTAAAACAACTTCATTATTTTCATTAATATATCCATATTTTATAGATTTGTCATCTTTGTGAACACTTACCACTGCTAATCCATTTTTCGCAAAAGTACTTGCTGTACGATATTGTGGTTCAATTACCCAATTATCATTTTCATCTACATATCCCCAATATAATGTATCATAATCACTCATATCTCTTTTGGGTGTTAATTTTGCACTATTCTTTTCTTCAATTTCTGTATTATTTTCTGAATTACCATCCTCACTATTAACATCTGTATTATTTGAACATCCTGTTAATATAAATAACATACTTACTAAAATTGCTATAATTACTAAACTTAAAATTTTATTTTTCATTTTATTCTCCTTTTATTTTTTATGTAATATACTATCTCCCCAAATGTCCTTTTCTTCTGTATATGTAGTTTTTCCTGAAGCATCTCTTATTTCATTATTAAAAAATCCTTCTCTTTTTTGTCCTAAATTATTATATTTGTTATCAGTATAATTTGTATCTCCAAAAACATTTTTCTTACCAATTGCAACAGTATTATAATTATTATCTGTAATTTCTTCATCTCCGAATACATTAAATTTTCCAGTAGCCACAACTTTTCCATCTTTTTTATAAATATTATCTCCAAATATATTCTTTTCTACTTTTATATTTTGATTTGATGAATAACTGCTTGTAGTACCACCATCTTCATATAAAACCAATAATGGTTTATGTAATATTTTTAAAATATATGCAAACAATAATGAATATAAGAATGATAATTTAAAAATTGTCGCCAAAACTATCCAGTATGATATCATTGAAAATAGCTTAAAAGCATAGACTCCAAAATCTTCTAAATATCTATCATTATAATCTAATTTAAAATATATTTTATAATTAATTTTTTGATAAATTAAATCATACACAATAAATAGTGCAACTGTAGCTAGAAAAACAAGAAATACATTATATCTTACATACATTGCATTAGCAATTATTAAAACAACACTAGCTATAATTCCAAATACACCACCAATACAAATCATCTTCATTTGATTCTTCTTTTGTACTTTATCATCATGTTGTAATAAAAGTTTTAATGCATAACATTCATTCATTTTATAAGTTTTTCCAACAGCAAGTGCTGCTAAAACAGCAATAACTGCAATCATTACACTACCATCTGCTAACATTAATTCTTTAAATCCATTCATCAAGTATAATGTTACAATAAATATTATTGAATATATAATACTGAAAATTAAATCTATTTTTTCTGATATAATTTTCATTTTACTTAAAATAATTCTCACAGCTTCTTTTATGTATACAAAAAAATATGTAAAAATCATTAAAATAACAATAAACTTATCATAAAATTTAAAGTTATTTTCAATAAGATTCATTCCTTGCATTTGATTTACTGGAATATTAAATGCCATTAATCCACCAAAGATTCCACCTGCTATATTAAAAATTAGATAAATCAATTCAATCATTTTCTTCTCCTTTTATTTTTTATGTAATGTGCTATTTCCCCAAATATCTTTTTCTTCTGTGTATGTTGTTTTTCCTGATGAATCTATTATTTCATCATTGAAAAATCCTTTCTTTTTTTGACCTAAATTACTATAATCATTATTAGTATAATTTGTATCTCCAAAAATATTTTTCTTTCCAACTGCTACTGTACTATAATTATTATCTGTAATTTCTTCATCTCCAAATACATTAAATTTTCCAGTAGCTACAACTTTTCCGTTTTTTGTATAAATGTTATCTCCAAATATGTTTTTTTCTACTTTTATATCTTCTTTATTTGAATAATTTGAAAGTCTTAAGCCACTTCCATCTCCAGGTTCATGCGAATAAACTAATTTTACTCTTCCAACTAAATATACTATAAAATAAGCTATTCCAATAGAAAAATATATATTAATTTTTAATAAAAATGCTAATATTAAAAAATATGCAATGCTTGAAGAAGCTAAATATGCATTTTGAAGTATATTTTCTAATAACCAAAATTTCTTTGTTTTGATTTTATCTTTTGCTTTTGGAGAAGATATACATCTATATGAAACTTCTTCTACTATACGTGGGAAAATAAATACTGGAACAACACCTACTATTAATATTATCCAAAAATTTTGTAATATTTCTAATCCTTTAGTCCAAGTCACAATAATAGAAATTACTAGTGGTAAGCTTGATAAAATTCCAACTAGTATACCAATTAGAAAGCATTTCATTTCTTGACTTCTTACATTTTTATTCTTCTTTTTGTTTTCATCATATAAATCTATATAAAAATTCTCTGCATCCATATTATTTATTCTATTACGACATACAATTACATTTATTATTACACCAGTTATAAGTGCCGTATAGCCAATAAAATCTGCTGATTTTAAAAATAGTAATGTATATAATACTATTCCAACTGCACTTATTATTGAATATAAATAATATGGCGTATTTTTTATATAAGCCCCATTACTACTTTTTAATGTTAAATTTAATTCTAATATACTTTTTATTATTGCAAACACAACTGTAAATACAATTTGAACAAGAAGTAATTGCATAAAGTAAAATCCTTGTTGATTGTATTCCACTTGTTCAAATGGAAATAGCATAATTAGAGAAGCATGAAGTAATCCGCATATTATAGAATAAATATTTATTATTATATTTACTTCTTTATTATTCATCTTCTTCTCCTTCCTCTACATCAAAATAGTAATAATCTATAAAAATTGATACCTTATCATCTTTTCTAAATCTTGCCCATCCTGTATAAACTTGGTTTTTATAATAAGCATTACTTACATAATAAGAACCCGCATAAAATCCTTTTCCTTCTACTTCACTCAAACCTTCTCCACCATAATTAATAAAATTTTCTTCTGCATATTTATCAAAAATATAATAAATATTTCCATTTTCATCTGAAAGTGTTTGAATATACTCAAAATTGCATTTTATTCCTCTCCACTCTCCAAGATTTTTATATAATACTTCTTCTGCATGACTTTTATCTAAAGTACCATTCTTTTCTTCCATTCCTGCTTTTATTACTTTTTTATGATAACATTCTTCAAAATAATCTGGATATCCTAAAGAAACAAATATATTTGCCATTTCCCTTATCTTTTCTTCTGAATATCCTAATTCTTTAGCTTTAATAAGTATTGCTTTCTCTACATCATCAAAACTTACTATATTTTTAGGCAATCGATGCATTGAAAAAAACCATAATTCACCCAAATCATTTATATTCATATTTAGTTCTTCGTTAATAGACATTAAGTATGCAACTTTAGAAACTATCATAGAACTTTCATGATACTTTGTTGCTTCATTATAATTTGTATAATTTAAATTACTACTTATTATTGCTCTTGGAGCTCTTTCTCCATAAATTCCATCAATCTTTCCATCTCCATAATATGCCTCAATAATCATCCCCATTATATCCGAATAAGCTTCTCTTATTGCTTGTGTCATATTGTCATCATATCCATCTACGATTGTTTTAAAAAATCCATGTGTATATTCATGTGCTAATACTTCTAAATTATCATTATGATAATTATAAGATCCTAAATATAACCTCATATCATCTTTACTAAATGTTGCTAATGCTGCATTATTTCTAAAATCCAAATCTCCAACTATTGAAAAATTAGTAAAAACTCTAAGAGTATATGGCACATCCATTTTCATAGAAATAAATCCAAATTCTTTATTATAATAATCATATATCTTTTGTAAATGTGACATTGTTTTAATTGCTAAATATTCTTCATTATATTTATCTACACTCTTTTCAAAAATAATTCTTTCATAATAATCAGTTCTATTTTTTACATCATCATTATTTTTAAAAACATCATATCCATCCTTTATTCTATAAAGTTCTATATTTCTTTCGTTATCTGTTAATACATATTTTCCATCAAATTGTAAAAATTTTTCTATATCATCAACTAAATAATTGTAAAATTTTTCGGTTGCTTCCTCTGATACACTTGTATTAATAGCTGTATTTTCAAAAACACCTGATTTAATTAATAGCGTTTTATCTTTATCATTTACAATAACGTTTCCTTCATCAAATTCATATAAATATGCTAAAGTAAATTTTGTATTTGTAAGAGGATAGATTATTAAAGATATGTTTTGAGGTACTGCTTCATTATTTTGTAAATAATTTTTAGCAATACCTAGCAAATCTTCTTTTGTGTTTGTAGGAGTTATATTAAAATCTACTGGTATTTCAAAAGTATAATTTACTATATTTAATATTTCATTATCTTTTACTGTAGCAATGATTCCGCCTCTATATACTTCTAAACCTTTATAATTTTGAATAAATCTATAATCATTTCTATAGTTACTTTCAAATGATAAATTCTCTATTTTTCCTATATATTCTTCATAAGAACTTAATAAATTTCTCACATAATTTTCATCAATTTTTATACCTTCATTAATCCCAGTATTAATTAAATTAAAATCAGTATTAGCATCTAGATTCGATTCATCTATATTAAATTTATCTTTTGCTTGAAAAAATATAAAACCACATATTAATATAGCAACTATAAGTAAAAAAGTTATAATAAAACATTTCTTTGCACTTTTTTTCATATTTCCTCCAATACTATAATTAATAAACTTCTCACTAATTCTTTATTTTTCTAACTATATATTAAAAACCTAATTCACTAAAAATTTCTTCTGCAATATCTTTTCCATTTTCTAACGTATCATTTTGTATTGTTACACTTAATAAATAATTGTTTTCACGATAATCAATATAAATAGTGCCATTTTTCATAATAACTTCATATTTATTGTAATTTTCTTTTTCTTCATTTTTAACTACACTTAAAATATCCTCTTCGACATAATACATTTTTTTAGGAGAGTTATTCCACCATTTCAAAACAGTTTCATCATCTCTAAAAACATAAAATTCATAATAAGTTGAATTATTATCATCTTGAACTTGATAATGGTTATATTGATTATTTGTCCCTCTATCTATAACATTTAAATTCCTTTTTTTCATTACTTCTCTAAATTTTTCTAAATTAAGATTTTCTATTTTACTATTTTCATTTTTTTCAACATCAACGTTATTTACTTCAATTTGATTAAAATTATCATTGCTACAACCTGTAAAAACAAACAGCATGACAACTAAAAGAATTCCAATTAATACAAACAACACTTTCTTCTTCATCATTTTACTCCTTAATATTAATTTTAATAAACAAAAAGAAACCTAAAGAGTAGAAATATAACTACTCTCTAAGTTTCTTAAAAATTGGTACAAAAAAACAATTACTATTGCTAGCAATAGCTCTATTAAAAGTTATGTGTGTGTGTGTGTGTTACAGCCTCAAGGCTTTCACGACTTATCATTTTTGTACCTACTTTCTTCTTATTTTTCGACAATTATTATATCAAAAAAATACATATTTGTGAAGATTTTATTTTTTATCTTATCGCTTTTTCTGCATAAGTATTATTTACTAGTTCTTCATAAGGTACTTGCTTTTCAAGTTCTCCTGCTTCCATCATAACTTCTTCTAATCTTTCAAAACTTTCCTTAGTTAGTATTGGTGTATCATTCCAAGCATCTATATCTTTGTAACTTTGAATTGCTGTTTCAAGCATATCTAAGTCTGTATCTGGGAAGAACTCTTGCACACTTTCTGCAATTTCTCTAGATGTATGCTCTTTTACCCATTGTTGCCCTTCATAAATTGCATCTGTAAATCCTTGAATTATATCTGGATTTGCATTAATGTAACTTTTCTTTGCAAAATATGCTGTATATGGAATTTCTCCTGATGCTTCTCCTACAGAAGCAACCACATAGCCTTTTCCTTGCATCTCAGTCATCGATGCTGTTGGCTCAAAAAGTGTAACATATTCTGCATCCCCGGAGCTGAAGGCTCCTGCCATTAAATCAAATTTTATACTGTCATCAAGTGTCAAGTCTGTTTGAGGATTTATTCCATTTTTCTTTAAAACATATTCTAAAGTCATGTATGGAACTCCACCTTTTCTTCCTGGAATTACAGTTTTACCTCTTAAATCGTCCCATTTGAATTCATCTGTATTTTCTTTTGATACTAAGAAAGATCCATCTCTTTTTGTTAATTGAGCAAATACTTCTGTGTGGTCTTCCTTTCCTTCATTATAAACATATATTGATGCCTCTGGTCCTGCAAAACCTATTTCTACTTGATTTGAAAGTACAGATGTCATAACAGCATCTGCTCCTTGACCTGTTGTAAGTTCTATGTTCATGCCATGTTTTTCAAAAAATCCTTTTTGAATTGCTACATATTGTGGAGAATAAAATACAGATCTTGTTACCTCGCTTACATTTATAGTTTGTAAGTCTTTGTCATTTGATATCGGTTGATTAATTACAACAAGAATTCCAATTAAAACAATTAGAACAATTATTGCTAAAGTAAGTAATAATTTCTTTCTCACAAAAAACCTCCTTTAAATTTTTCTTATATATTTTATTAATGAAAAACATAAAGTGTGAAAATTTTAACTTACTCTACGTTTTAATACAAATTTTTCTAACAATAAAATTGCTCCATACATAATACCTGCTAAAATTCCAAGTATTATTACACTTGTCATAACTAAATCTAATTTAAATACTTGACCTCCATATACAATTAAATAACCAAGTCCTGCTTTTGATACTAAAAATTCACCTGAAATTACACCTACTAAAGATAATCCTATATTTACTTTTAAAGAATTTATAAATGTACTTATATTGGCTGGTATTACTATTTTTGTTAATATTTGAAACTTGCTAGCTTTAAATGTTGTTGCCATTTTTATTAGTTCTTTATCTGTTTCTAAAAATCCATTTAAGTTTTCTAAAATGGTAACTATTAAAGAAATAGCAACTCCGCATTACAATAATAGCTCCGAGTTCCTGCACCAACCCAAATAATTATAATTGGTCCGAAGCGCAACTTTTGGCAAGCTATTTAGTACCACTAAATAAGGGTCAAATACTTTTGATAAAAATTTAGACCACCATAATATTATTGCAATTAGTACCCCTAAACTTGTTCCAATCAAAAAGCCTATTACTGTTTCATACGTTGTAACTAAAATGTGTTTTACTAAATCGTTAGAAGATAAATTTGTAAATGTTTTCATTATTCTACTTGGCTGACTTGTTATAAAACTATCTATTATCCCTTGTTTTGCAAGAATTTCCCATAGTGCTAAAAATGCTACTAAAATAAATATTTGCATAAATAGCACCATAAATCTATTTTTTCTTATATTTTTTAAATATTCCTTTCTTTCTATAGAAATTATTTTATTATTCATCTACTCCCAACTCCTTCCATAGAGTATTAAAGTAGCCAGTAAATTCAGTTTGTTCTCTACAATTAATTGGATTTCTATTTTCAATTTTAAAATCAATTTTGTGTATATTTTTTATTGTTCCAGGTCTTTTGCTTAAAACAATTACTCTATCAGACATACTTACTGCTTCAGAAATATCGTGTGTTACCATTAATGCTGTTATATTTTCTTTTCTTAAAATTTCATATATATCGTTTGTAACCATTATTCTTGTTTGATAATCTAAAGCAGAAAATGCTTCATCTAGTAAAAGTATTTTTGGATTTGTAGCAAGAGTTCTAATTAAAGCAACTCTTTGTCTCATTCCACCTGAAAGTTCACTTGGATATTTTTCTTTAAATTCATAAAGTCCATATTTTTTTAGCAGACTTTCTGCATATTCTATATTTTCTTTTGTTAATTGTTTTTTTATTTCTAATCCAAATAGTGTATTATCTAATATTGTTTTCCACTCAAGCAAACAATCACGTTGTAACATATAACCTATTTTTTCTGAAATACCGCCATCTACTTTTTCATTCTCTATGTAGATTTCGCCTCTTGACTTTTCTTCTAATCCTGCAATTATTGAAAGAAGTGTTGATTTACCACATCCACTTGGTCCAATTATACTTACAAATTCGCCTTCTTCTATATCAAAGTTAATTTTATCTAATGCTAAAATTTCACTTTCTTTTCCTTGATATTTTTTACTTATATTTTTAACTTCTAATATTTTTTTCATAATCATTTCTCCTTTTCATTTTCTTAAAAAGCTTTTTAAATGCTTTTGCATTATTATATATTATGTTAATTTTGTTTCAGGAGTGATTTTATGCATAAAAAAACGAACTAATAATTAGTTCGCTTTTTTCCAAGTTCTTGAAATATTCTTTTTTTCTTTTAAACAATTAAAAATATCAATATTTAATTTATTATTTCTCCTGTTTTAATATCTCATAAATATTTGCTAATTCTGATAGCTTTTCACTGTTTGTCATATCTGAAAAAAATAGTATATTCCTTAAATATGTTAATAAATCATATTCTTCCGGAAATTCATTTATACACACATCTAAAACTTCTATAATATTTTCTTCATTAGAATTAATATTTATATTTTCTAATTTTTCTACTAATACTTCTTTAAGTATTAGTTCCATTTTATTTAAAGCACCTTTTAAATCTTTATTTTTTATAAGGTCTACTACATTATTATCTTGCATCATCATCTTCTCCTTTGTAAAATACATTTTGCAATCTTCTTGCACTTGATCTTTCTGTAGCCTCGTATTGTAGCACTTCAACGTCTTCATCACTTAATACAAAATGTATTCCTATTTTGGATTTTTGCGAAAAATTTATAAGTTTTTCAGATGTTTCTTCTGGTATTGGGTCTAATCCATTTCTTTTTACGTAATCCTCTATATGTTCTTTTTTACAATGCATAACTACTGGTGCTATGCCATTTACTTCACGTATTATTAATCTAAGTGTTGGACTATTTTCAATAAATTGTTTATCTTCTTCAACTGCTGTAACTTTTATTGGAGAAGTTTCATTTTTTCCTATATTGGAAAGAATAGTTTTTATCATTTGATGTTTTAATGTCCATAATTCATTTCTAAAATTAAGTCCTATAAATAAATCATTTAATTCTTCTGGAGAATCTATACCTTCTAATTTTTTAGGTTCTCTTTTCAATATTTCTTCTAAAGTTTGTCTTGCTTTGCAAAGATTTCCTTCTTCTAATTTATCTCTTGAACTTGTTAGGTCATATTTAAATTTAGGATTTAAGAAATATTTTGAATATAAATAATTCATATTTCCTTTTCCACGTTTTCCAATTACTTCATTTTCAATATGATGCGCTATTCTATTTGCCCAAAAGCTTAATTTTAAGGCAATACTTTCAACAGGTGCATCTTCCAAGTCTGTTAATTCTCGTTCTAAAATCTCGGATATAAAGTCTTTATCAACATCTCTATCAAACCAAGTTCTTGAAATTCCTCTTTTAGTAGACTTTACTATTTCATCAAAATAACTAGAAGTTCTTACAATTTGCATTAAAGTTCCTAAACAACTTATCATATCTTCTTTTGATTTTTCTTGGTTTGAGTGCTTGCTACCATTAAATACTCTTATGGCTTTCATTTGTTCAGGATTTAAAATTTTAATAACTTTTCTAGCTTTTTCTTTTTGCACATCTTCTCTTCTTTTTCGTTCTTCAATTCTTTTTTGCTTTTGTCTTTCCTTGTTATTTTTCTTCAAAATTTTTTCCTCACGTTTTTGTTAATAAATATATTATACATATCTTTTTTATAAATTATAAGATGTACATATAAAAATTTTATCCATTTTTTTCCTCTGCCCATTGATAATATTTTATTAAATATTCCCAACATCCTTCTTTATCTGTTATTCCATTATAATTATCTTTTATTTTTGATATTATTTCATCTTTATCTATCCATTTAACTTCTGAAACTTCTTCTAATTGTAATTTAATTTTGTTTCATCTAAATCTTTATTTGCAATATAATACTCATTAAAATGATTATTTACAATATCTCCTTTTATATTTATTTGATAATGTTGAACCAATAAATGTAATATCATTTTTTTCTAAATCTATTCCCAATTCTTCTTTGGCTTCTCTTATAATTGATTGAAAACCAAATTCACCTGCAAGTACATGACCACCTGCTGTTACATCCCATGTATTAGGCCACATTCTTTTGTTTGCACTTCTTTTTTGTAATAAAACTTGATTTTTTGAATTTATTACAAAAACAACAACAGCTTTATGCCATAATCCTTCTTTATGGCACTTTCTCTTATTTCAATTCTTCCTGTATATTGTCCTTTTTCATTTAAAACATCAAAATATTCTTCCATCTTTCCTTCCTTCTTATAAATTTTCTTGTATATATTTAATATCTTCTATAGATTTATCTATATTAAAACGCCCATTTCCAATTGGATAATAAACAGAATAAAATTTATATTTTTTACTATTTATTTCTTTTTCAAATAATTTCTTTCTACATGTTGATACTGATATTTTTTCATCTAAAACAATAGAACTTACTTGATTTCCAAATAAAATTATAACTTTAGGATTTATTATTTCTATTTCCTTTTTTAGTAATTCTAAATATTCTTTATACACACTATCTGGAAGTGGTCTTGCATCCACTTGTGTACACTTTCCTAAGTTTGTAATAAAATATTTGCGATTTTCTACCTCTTTATAAACTTGTTTTGCAAATTCTTCTGTCCAATCTTGTGGTTTTATTTCTTTTATTTTTTTATAAATATCTTCATCTATTAAATCAACTGCATAAAACAAATCCCATATATTTTTTGTACCAATCCATGGAGATTTTATTCCTTTCCATTCTTTAGATGACGCAATATTTCTTCCTGTAGGATTCATAAATACAAAACAAATATCTGGATTTTTTATGCAACCACCGTTATATATAGAATCTAATTCTTTTGCTCCATATTTTAATTGTAATTTGTCATATTCTACTTTTAAATCCTCTAGTTTCATTATTGCTCCTTATTATTTTTTCTTTTCCCAAATATTTCTTATTAGTTTTAAAGAAAGTGTTGATAAAGTAAATCCTATTACTGGAACTAATGAACTTAGCCAAATATTACTAATTTTATTTATTAGAAATGAATAAATAACTACTACTATGTAAGTTAATACACAAATACATAATTTTCTAGTAAAACTTGTTTCCCATTTTTTATCCAATTCAACTCTTGTATTTCTTTCTTTTATTTTTTCAATTTCTTGCTCTAATTCTTTATTATCCATAATATTCTCCTTTTAATTTTTGCTTATATATCTATAAATATCTCCCCAGTTGTTTACTTCTTTTAAATATTCACTTTCTTCTAATTTTACTAGATTTGTATCTCTAAAGTATAATGTTTTTACATTATTTTCTGATAAATGTTTAATAATTTTCCAATCATCATCTATCATAATATCAACATTTTCTTTTTGGCATATTTCTAATTTATCTTCAACTCTCCAATAATATTTATCAAATTTAATATTATTTTCTTCTAATATTCTTATTGCATCATCTTTCATTTCTTTTACATGTCCACCTCTTGCAGTAATTACAATTAGTTCATGACCTTGTTCTTTTAATAATTATATACTGCAATAAATCCAGACATTAGATTACTTTCTCTTGATACTGTTAAAAAATATTTTTCTATAAATTCTTTTTCTTGCTCTTCTGTCCAATTATATCTTGCTTGAAATTTTGGTTCTGCTCTATTTACTAAGTTATTTCCTTTTAATGTATCTGCATCAAATATTTCTTCATATGTTCTAAAAGTTGTTTCACTATCTATAACAACTCCATCTAAATCAATTCCTATTTTCATAATTTTCTCCTTACTTTTTTATATTAAATATTTATTTGTAATTTATATTGCATTTTTTAGCAATTCTTTTTTCATAGGTTTTATATCATTATTATAAATACTTATTATTCCTGTACATAGTAAAACTATATCTCCAAAAACAATAAACCAACTTTGATAATATAAATAATATAATCCGTAGAAAATACCTGTTGTCATACCAGATATTCTTACTAATTTCATATTACTTTGCCATAAGCAATATGTTCTAATAATTGAACCTATTGTTGGTAATATAGATATTAAACCATCCCATGTATATATACAATTTGCAATAATAATGCTTTCAAATATGACAAGAACTACTACATATATTTTTTTATTTATTTTTTCACTTTGCATAAATATAAAAGTTCTTATAACATTAAATAAGCTTAGAACAGCTCCTGTATATGCACTTATTGTAAATCCATATATTGCTTCAAATAAACAATTTGTTGATTGTACAAATAGTGATTTCTTTCTATCTTTTATACATATACTTATAATTAGTGCCATTGAAGCTAAAATACTAAATATCATTTGTGTTTTTCTCCATTTAATTTTACGTTTATTTTCTTAAGTCTATAATATCACTTTCTGCTTCTCCTGTACCAATAATGGTAACTGGTGTATTTGTTTCTTTTTCTATTTTCTTAATGAATTCTACAACTTTTGGTGGAAGTTTTTTATAATCTTTACATTTATAAGCTTTCCAATCAATATATTGTGCAAAATTTAAAACAATTTGAGTTGGCTTATTAACCATAACATTATATTTAAGTCTTTCCCAATTCATTTCAAAAACTCTTCTAACTTTTTTTGTTACTGTTGTATATTCTGTTAAATCTATGTCTGCTCCACATCTTTTTCTAACATCTTCCCAAGTTATCTCATTGCTTCCTGCATAATCTCCACTATAAATATCTTTTCCAATGTTTGTTTTATTGCTTATTCTTATTGGATATGGTCTTATTATCATATAAATATCTTTTACTTTAAATGGACTACATCCTGCATCTGCAATCAACTGACTTGCACTACACATCCTGCCTGTAACATTTGGATAATCTAATCCATAATTAATATCTAAATCTTGCCCCTGTGCTCCTTCTATTAAAATATTCTCTTTGCAATCATTTATTATTTGTGCAGTATCTGCTATCTCAATTATATTTTCTATGTCTTTAGGAAAATTTTTAAAATAATCTTTAGCTAAAACAATGCCTGGTTTTCTCATTATTTTCTCTGCTTGTGCTGAACCACAACCTTTAAATGTTGAACCACTTTTAATTATATCTTTTTCCTCTTCACGATGCTTTTCTAAAATAATCATGGCTCGTGGATTAATATATATTCTTCTATCTTTTAAAATTTCTTTATATTTTCTTATTTCATCAAATAATATTTCTGGAGTAATTGCACATCCTGCATTTAGAAGTAATTTACAATTTGGATTTAACATTGCAATTGGCAAATGACTCACAATAACTTTTTCTCCATTATCAGATACATAAGTATGCCCCGCATTGCTAGCCCAATTATTTGTAGACATTGAAAAATCATCTTTTTTTGCTAAATAACTACAGATTTTTCCTTTTCCTGTGCTTCCTGCTTGTCCGTCTATTACTACAGTTATATTTTTATTTTCCAAAATATCGCCTCCTATTAATTATTTGGCATATATAATTTATCATAAACTAAATAGTTTCTCAATCATATTAGTTAAATTTATTATAATATTATGTCTAAAAGGTCGGCTCTTTTTTGAAGCCGACCTTTTATTTTAATAATATTAAATTATATTATTTTTCTTTAAAACATCTTCAAGATGTTCGCCAGGTTGCATTATAAATTTTTGTTGCGGACAAAGCATGAGATTTTGTATCCATTTTTCAAAATTTGCTTTCATAAGCTTAACAAACGTTTGCTGATTTCCTCTTAATATGTATCTTCCAAGATACTCTTGTTTGCACTCAAGAGATGGGAATACAAGCACATACTCAATTCCATTTTGCTCAAGCAATGCTCTTACATCATCTTGCTGTGAAACAAGCACCACGTCAAACTCTTCAGCCACCTTCTTTATGGCTTCTACGTAATTCGCTGGCCACTCGGGATTTGCTCTTTTATTATCAATCCCTTTTCTTGCTTCTTTTTCCATGTTTTCTGTTTGAGAATCTCCATATATCCATTTGAAATCAGAAGATTCCATATCTATTACTCGCCCTGGGTACTTTTTTTCAACTGTTGTTTTTCCAATGCCTGCAAAACCCGAAACAATAATACCTTTCATAATGCTATAATTCCTCCTAAAAATTATTTTTCAGAGCATATTCTTTGAAATTTAATTTCTTCGAATATAATAAAATTGATTTATTCAGTATATCACGGCATTTTAAAAATATCAATCTATAAAATAATTTTATTGTTCTTGCAAATATCTTTCTAGAATTTTTCTATCTCTTAATATGATAAATTTTGTAGAATACACAGATTCATATTTTGATGCAACTAAATTATCATAAGAACCTTTTATAAGCTCTAATGCTTTTTCTGGAGTTTCCCATAAAAGTTTAGCTCCTTCTTCTTTTTCTTTCTCTGTTACATGTAATTGTTTAGTATCTTTTATCACTCTGCCAACAAATACATAAGATGTTTGTTTGAAATTATTTAGTGATTTGTATTCCTCTGTTATACCAATTTGTTTTACAATCTCAACTTCACATCCTGTTTCTTCTAAAACTTCTCTTTTAAAAGCTTCCTTAGGTTCTTCTTCTCCTTCTATCCCACCACCAGGTAATTTATATTCATTTTTATTACTTTTATTAAATACTGCTATTTTTCCGTCTTCTCTTATAACAATACCTCTTGCTGCAAATCTTAATTTTGGATTTTTTAATTCTACAAAGTTTTCTCCTATATCTAAATCTGTTATTTTACATATTAATTCCATAATTTACCTCTATTTTTTTATTATTTTTCACATACTTTTTATATCATTTTTTGCAACTTTTTTCAATAAGTTCTTTGTATTGAGTAACAAGTAACTGCAAACTTTCTTTAGTAATATACTCATTAATTTCATGTGCAGTTACTGGACCTGCTCCTAAAATAATACAATTGCTTTTTAAGAAACTTGCTTCTGTAATAAAATTACATGTTTTTGTAGATAATTCTGATTCATTAAAAAATGCTGATAATCTATTAATTTCTTGAATATTTGCTACATATTTTTCTTTTAAAATTTCTAATTTATTAATTATCTTTTTTTCTATATTTTTATTTGTAGTTCTAAAATCAACTAAAAATTCACAAAAATCTGGAACAGAATTTATTGCACTTCCACCTTCAATTTTACCAATATTCATAGTTGTATAATGTATATCAAAATTAATATCTTTTTCAATTTTTACTTCTGTTTCATAGAATTGATTTAATTCATTTATAAATGATATTGCACTCATAATAGCATTTTTTCCTTTTTCTGGTGTACTAGAGTGAGTTTTTATCCCTTTAAATGAAATTCTGTATTCCATTAATCCTTTACTTCCAACTATAATTTCATTATTTGTGGGTTCTCCTATTATCATTTCTTTAGGAAAGTTTTTCTCATAATTTATTATATCTTTGATTCCAGAAAATCCAATTTCTTCATCATAAGTAAAATATAATTTTACGCCTTTATCTAAATTTTCAAAGTCAATTTGAGATAAAGCAGAAATTATTGCAGAAATTCCTGATTTCATATCGCACACTCCTAAACCATATATCTTATCTTCTACTTTAGTTAAATTGAACTTTTCATATTTCCAACCATCTGTAAATTCAACAGTATCTGTGTGTCCTAAAAATCCTATTGCTAATTCTTCTTTATTAGACATAATTAAAAATTTATCTCTTTTTTCTGTCTTAAAACCAATTGATTCTAATGTTTTTTCTATATAATCTAATATCTCTTTATTTTGTTTATCTTTAATTGTATTAAATTTAACTAAATTCTCTAAAACTTCTTCAACATCTAACATCTTTCTTCTCCTTTACTTTTACTTGGCTCTACACATTTTAATCCGTATTTTAATTTTTCTTTGCTTAAAGAACTTAAATCAATTTCTAAAAAAATATTTCTCATAGTTTCTGTAGTTCCATTTACTCTTTCTTTTTCAACATTTTGAAATACGTTTGGAATTTGTCTGAATCCAATTCTTTTTGCTATGCCATAAGACATAGAACCATTTTCTAATGTTCTCATGTATAGTCTTCTATAACCTAATGCTTTTGATTGCATAACACCATATACCATAAGTTGATTTCCTAATCCATTTCTTCTATATTCATTTAATACTGCGATATCTGCTAAATACATAACACTATCATCTTGAAAACTAACTGGTTGACTTGATTTTGCTCCTCTTTCTAATGCTATTAGTCCTATACATTCTTTATCGTTGTATGCACCGTAAATATATCCTTTTTCTTGATATTCTCTAAAAATTTCTTCAAGTTCTTCTTCTGTATATTTTTCGTTATAAGGTGGTCCTGAAAACACCCTATATACATTTTTAAAATCTTCTACTTTTTCTAATTTTTTAATTTGATTTCCCATAATTTTCCTCCTATAAAATAATTTTTGGTATGAAACTTTCTTATATTTAAATACAAAAAAGACTATATATAGAATTTCTCCTACATATAGTCTTTTAATATATCTTACTTAAAAAATATTTTTAAACTATCGTAGGCACAACACTTTAAGCCTGTACCTACGCATATTTTATGCAATAGTTACAAGCTCCTACGATGATGATGTAGTTGGTTTAAAAATATTTTTGATTTCATATTTTTCCTCTTTTCTTTATTTTTAATATTATAACTGCATTTTATTTGATTGTCAATAGAATTATGTAAATTAACTTTCAATATTTATAACTAAAACAACTTATTTTTATAAATTTCTACTAGTTAGTTTTAAATATTTATCTGTGAATTCTTGTAATTTATCTTTCTTATCTTTTAATTGTTCCATTAACTTACTTGCTTCTTTATAAGCATTTTCATAATCTAAATTTGTTATTTGACCTTTTTCTAAAGCATCTTTTAACTCATCTTCATCTAAAAGTATTACTTCTCCTGTAGGTGTTACTACAACATCCAAATACAAATCATCTTCATATAGCCTATTATTTTCTTTTCCAATTTCTTTTGCTATATCAAAATACCATTCTACTATATTCTTATTATTACCATCATAAATTGCTGTTAATTTTACTTTTGAATTATAATCATAAAATTCTAGCCATTTATAATTATTCATCTATAATACTTTTACCATTTGGTATAATCAATTTTTCATTAATTTCAATAAAATGATATAAACATATATCTCCTGAAAAATCTTTTTCATTTATAGAAATTGTTTTTTTATTTACTTTTTTCGCTTTTTTATTAATAAGAGTTTCTGAAAATTTTTTCCTTGAATTTGATGCATAATTATATTTTTCCATGTTTCACCTCTTATTACTTCAAATATTTTTTTATTGTATTTGCAACTTCATCATGCACTTTTCCATTACTTATTATAGCTCCATTTATACTTTGATCATATCTTTGTTCATTTCCAAATAAATCTGAAACTTTTCCACCAGCTTCTTCTACAATTACTTTAACAGCTGCTATATCACAGTTTTTATGTTTTGTTCCCGGAAATATTGCAAGTGTAAAATCTCCAGTTGCAACACAACTACAAGCTCTAATTATACTTCCTAATCCTATAAAATACGTTTTTTCACCTAATTCATGAATTACATCCATAATATCATAATCTGCTGTTGGCCATGAATCAAAATGTGCTACACTTCTCATATCTTCTAATGAATAATTATTAACACTAATTTTTTGTCCATTTTGATATGCACCATTTCCTTTAATTGCTGTATATATATTATTAGTAAATGGGTCATAAATTACACCAATAGTTGATACTCCATCAATTACTAATGCAAGTGAAAAAACAGCAACCGGTATATGTCTTGCATACATTGCAGTTCCATCAACTGGGTCACATACCCACACATATTCGCTTTTTCCAAATTGTTCTTCTTCCCCATCAACAGAGTGTGTAGGAAATTCTTCTTTTACTCGTTTTATTAAGTATGAATTTATTTCTGTATCTGCTAATGTTACTATTGTTTTATCTCCTTTATATGAAGAAATATCTTTTTTTGAAAAATACTTAATCATTATTTTTCCAGCTTCTTCTGCTATTTCTTTAGCAAATTCTAAATATTTCTCAAGTTCTTCCATATTAATTCTCCTTAAATTCTAATTTAGCTATGCTTTCGATGTGATGAGTGAAAGGAAACATATCGCAAATTGAAACTTCTTTTAAGATATATGCTTCTTCTAAGATTTTTAAATCACGTGCAAGTGTTGCTGGATTGCAACTTACATAAACAATTCTTTTTGGCTTTATTTGCATAAGTGTTTCTAAAGCTGTTTTGTCACATCCTTTTCTAGGTGGGTCAACAAATACTACATCTGCCATTATGTTTCTTTGTTTTATAAATTCTGGTAATGTTTTTTCAACATCTCCTACAAAAAATTCGCTATTACTTAAGTTATTTAATTTGGCATTTTGTTTTGCATCTTCTATTGCCTCTGGAATTGTTTCTATTCCATAAAGATTCTTTACTTTTGGAGATGCAAATATTCCTATTGTTCCTATTCCACAATATAAATCAAATACTGTTTCATTTCCTGTAAGTTCTGCATATTCTACTGCTTTGCTATATAGTTTTTCTGTTTGAATTGGATTTACTTGATAAAATGACATTGGAGATATTTTAAATTTAAAATCTCCTAAATAATCATAAATATATCCATCTCCATATAAAATTTCGTTTTGTTGTCCTAAAATAACATTTGTATTTTTACTATTTATATTTTTTACAATTGTTTTTATTTCTTGATATTTTGAAGTAATATATTCTACTAATTCTTTTTCTTTATCGAATTTCGGTGTATTTGTAACTAATGTTACCATTATTTGATTTGTTTTTTTGCCAATTCTAATAACTATATGACGTATGCTTCCTTTTAATGTTTTTTCATCATATACTTTTATATTGTTTTTTACTATAAACTCAAATATGTCATTTGCTATTACTTGGCTTAATTTATCCTGAATTCCACACTCTTTAGTTTGAATTATTTGATGTGTTCTTTCAGCATAAACTCCCATTACTGGATTTCCATTATTATCTGTTCCTACTGGATATTGTAATTTATTTCTATAGTTATATGGATTATCCATTTTTAACACATTTGATATTTTTACTTCTCTTCCTAATGCTTTTCTTAATGTTGATTCAACTGCATTCTTCTTTATTTCTAATGTATAATTATAATTTATATGTCTTAAATTACAACCTCCACATCTTGAAAAAGTAGAACAATCTGTATTTGTTCTATGTTCTGATTTTTTTATAATTTCAACAATTTTTCCATAAGCAACTGAAGAAGTAACTTTTAAAATTTTAACTTTTACTTGCTCTCCTTTTATACAGTTTGGAATAAATACAGTCATTCCATCTATTTTAGCAATTCCTTCTCCTTGAAAACCATTATCTATTATATCTACAATATATTCTTCATTTTTTTGTATCATATTTCACAATCCTTAAATTAAATTTTATCTGCTTCCTCTACTTCTTCCACCAGAATTCTTTGTTCTTTCTTCTCTCGATTTATTTTTTTCACGCTCTTTATTTTTTTCTCCGCCTTCTCTTTCACGTTCATCTCTGTTTAAAATTAGGTCTTTTTCTTCTTTCCTTCGAGCTTGCTCTTTAAATCTTCTTCCAACTTCTGCTAGTCTTTGCAAAGTTTCAGCATCACATTTTATTCTATCTTCAAAAGTTTGTTTATCTAGTTTTCTTTTCTTCTTTTTCTTTAACTTTTCAAAATATTTAGCGTCTACAATTTCATCTGCTTCTAACTCTGAAATAACTTCTTCAAATTCTTGTGCTGTTTTAATTTTTTGAATTTTCTTTTTTATTTCTTTTAGCTTTTTGATTTCTTCTTTACTTTTTTTCTTTTTTTGAATTTTGCCTATTAATAAATTTGAATTAAATAATTTTTTTAAAAATCCTTTTTTATTATCTTCCATAATATTTCCTCAATAATTATCACTAAAATTCTTCTTCCTCAGCAACATCTTCCGCTTCTTTATCAGAAAAGTACATATCATATTCTACTTCATTCTTGTCTGCTACTAATTCAAATGCTATTTTTCTAAGTAATTTATTTGCTTCTATTACTCTTATTTTAACTTGGTCACCAATTTTAAAAGTTCTTTTTGTTCTTTCTCCTGTTAAAGTTTTTCTATCTTCATCATAGTAAAAATATTCATTTCCCATATTTTCAAATCTAATTAAACCTTCAACCGTACTTTCAAGTTCAACAAACATACCAAATCTAGTTATTGAAGATACTATACCAAAATATTCTTCTCCAATTTTGTCTTCCATAAATTCAGCCTTTTTAATATCTTCTGCGTCACGTTCTGCTTTAGTTGCATTTTTCTCTGCCTCTGTAGAAGTTTCAGCATATTTAGTTGCTTTATTAGTTAAATCATCTATTCTTTCGTCTTTTAACATATATCCATTTTCTAAATATTCTGAAATAACTCTGTGAATAAATAAATCTGGATATCTTCTAATTGGAGATGTAAAATGACAATAATATTTGCTAGCAATTCCAAAGTGCCCTTTATTTTCGCTCTCATATCTTGCAAGTTTCAAAGTTCTTAAAATTAAAGTTGATATAACTTTTTCGTATTCTGTTCCTTTTAATTTATCTAAAACTTCTGCAAATGCCTTTGGCTTTATACTATCCTTTGTAACTTTTATTTTTTCTCCTATATTAAATAAAAATTTATTTGTTTCTGAAACTTTTTCATAGTCTGGCTCTTCATGAACTCTATAAATAAATGGTGCATCTAACCAATAAAATTTTTCTGCAACTGACTCATTTGCGGTTAACATGAATTGTTCTATAATTTCATTTGCAAAAGTAGTTTCATATTTTTTAACTTCAATTGCTCGTCCATTTTCATCTAGTATTATTTTACTTTCTGGTATATCTAAGTTTAAATATCCTTGAGTTAATCTTCTATTTTTTAATATTAAAGCTAATTCTTCCATTAGTTTAAAGTTTGAAATATATTTTTCATATCTTTTTAAAACATCTTCATCTAAACCATTTATAATTTTGTTTACATCTGTATATGTCATTCTTTCTGTTACTTTAATTACAGATTTATAAACATCAGCTGATATTACATTTCCTTTAGAATCTATTTCCATGCTACAAGATAATGCAAATCTATCTTTTCCTGCATTTAAACTACAAATTCCGTTTGATAATTCAAATGGTAGCATTGGAATTACTCTATCAAACATATATACACTTGTTCCTCTTTTTATAGCTTCTTTATCTAGTTTACTATTTTCTCTTACATAATAACTAACATCAGCTATATGAACATCTAATATATAATTACCATCTTCTGTTTTAGAAACGCAAACAGCATCATCTAAATCTTTTGCATCTTCTCCATCTATAGTGAAAATTATATTGTTTCTTAAATCTCTTCTATTTTCAATATCTTTTTTATTTATTTCTTGAGGTATATTTTTAGCTTCTTCTAATACAAAAGCAGGGAATTCGCTTGGCAAGTCAAACTCTCTAATAACAGAAAGCATATCTACTCCTGCCTGATTTATATTACCAAGAATTTCAACTATTTCTCCTTCTGCATTTTTTCCCTTTTCTGGATATCTTAAAATTTTAGCTATTACTTTATCATTGTTTTTGGCTTCTTTACATTTATTTTTTGAAATGAAAATATCTGTATCAAATTTCTTATCATCTGGAACTACAAATCCAAAATTCTTTGATTTTTGAAAAATACCAACAACAGTTTCTCTTTCTCTTTTAGAGATTTTAACTATTTTGGCTTCAGCTCTTTTTGTTCCTTCTTTTTTCTTATAAATATTAACTTGAACTGTATCTCCATCTAATGCTCCATTTACACTTTTTGATGGTATAAACAAGTCTTCTTCAAAGCCTTCTACTTCAACGAATCCAAATCCCTTTTCATTTGCTCTAAAAATACCTTCTATTTTTTGTTTTTTCTTTTTACTCATATCTCTCCTTATGCGACAAAAAAGGCAGCACAAAATATGCACTGCCCCTATTTTTTATTTTAATTAAACAACATATAAAATGCTAATTGCGATTGATAATACAGCAAATACAACCATTAATACGATTGTAGCTGTTTTAATTTTTCCTTCTGTTGTTTTTCCTTTATTTTTCTCATAAAAATTATTTGCAGAGGCACCTACAATTGTTCCTGAAGCTCCGCTATCATCTTTGTTTTGTTTCATTACTAGTACTATTAAAGCTACGCAAACTACTGCATAAATTGCCATTAATACATATTTTACTATTTCCATATTTGTATAACCTCCAATTTTCTTCCGTTATTAACTATTTAAGTTTAACATAAGAAATTTTAAAAATCAACCCTTTTATGAAATATTTATACACAATTTTTTGTTTAATTATTCCAATTTTAATAAAGAAAAAAGAGTAAAATTACTCTTTTTTTCTCATATATTTTATAACCAATTATTTGTTATTTCTGTTGGAATTTTTAAATTTCCTCTTCCTAATGCAAGAGTGATATGTGGTTTATTATCTCCATGATAATCACTTCCACCACTTTTTAAGAAATTATTTTTATCACAATATTCATTTAAATGTTTAATATTTTCTTCTGTAAAATCACTATGATAACATTCAATTCCATCTATATTATAATTTGTAACAAGCTCATTTAATTCTATTTCTATATCTTTCATCCATTTATAAATATAAATATGTGGTAAAAAAACAAGTCCTCCGCATTTTTTATAGCATTTACTGCTTCTTCTACAGTTGGATAATCTTCTGATTTATCTATATACCAAACTGTTTCTTTATTACAATAATATTTTTTAGAAAATGTTTGAACACCATTATTCCATAAATCTTCTGGAAGTTTACTTGATTTTCTGGATGTTTTTTTATTTCATCATAAATAGTTTTTCCACCCCAATCATTTTCTGGATTCCACTTAATATCTTCTTTTTTAGACATTACTAAATTTAATTTCTCACACACATCATATAATTTATTAAAATATTTTGTTTCAATAGTTACTCTGTTTTTATCTTTATAGAATTCATCTACCCATTTTTGCATTTTATCATAATCATATTTGTAGCCTAAAACTTCTATAGTACTGCCCTTATAAAAACATTTTATTTCTATTCCATTTATAATTTTTCCTGAATAATATTTTTTAATATCTATATTTTTTAATTCTTCATAAGCTGAACATTTATCATGATCTGTAATAGATATACAATCTAAATTTAATTCTTCTGCTTGTTTTAAAATTTCAGTAACACTTTTTGTTCCATCTGAATACGTTGTATGAATATGTAAATCAATCATTATCTTTCCCTACTTTCTTCTTTTGATATTGATAATCCAATAATTTGTTCTAGTTTCTTTAATTCTTCTTCCTCATCTTTAGTCATTCCGAAACCTTCCATTTTAGCTCTAATAGTTTTTAATCTCTTTCCATATCCAGATACACCTTGTTTAAAATCTCTATATCTTATTGTTTGCATTGCTTCAAGTGCACTTCTATAGTTACTTTTTTCTGGATTTAAGCTATCATATTCAATAACTACTGGATCATCTTCTGTTTTTCCTCTAGAATGAACTAGAGTTCTCATACCTTTATTTTCTAATTCAACCGCAATTTTGTCAAGAGCAATATATCTTTTATCATGTGCTTCAATACTTACAAGCCTTGCAACATCACATGATTCTTTCATTTTTATATATCTTTCAAAATCTGATAATAAAGATTCTTCTCTTGGAACTGCCATTAGTGCAAGCCATATATCATGTACATCACTTTCTTGCATCATATCAACTGCAATTGTATCTCCTAAAGTATTTTCTATTATAATACTTTGACCTTGAGCAATAGATTCTTCCATTAAATTTTTTCTCATTCTTTTAACAACTGGGTCTGTAACTCTTGAAGCACTTTCAGGAAAATCTTCAGCTATTCTATAACTTCCTGGAACACAGAATCTATAAAAATCCGCATTATTAATTACTGCATCTACATTATATCTATCTTTTAAAAGATTTTTATAAGTTGCTATTAATGCTGATTTTCCTGCTCCTGGTTGACCACCTGTAATAACTGCTATTGGTTTTGTATTATTTTTTCCTTCTCCGCTGTTATTACATTTAGTTTCTAATTTTGCAAGTACTGCACAAAATGCAGGGTGATATTGTGTTATATATGCTTCCCATCCTTCAATTGTTGTAATTTGTGAAGCCATTTCTAACAATCTTCCGTCTATTGAATTATTATTTGGTGCTGTGTTTATTCTAGCTTCATTTGATTCGTTTGGTCTATCCATTTTGTCTTTCCTCCTTTATTTCCTTGCCATAAACATTTATTACTTTTTCTATTGTTTCTCTATCTCCTAGAGCAACTAATTCTTTTTCTTTTAGTAATTGTTTCATTTTTTCACTATTAAATAGATTTTTTGAAAATTGTATTGCTAATATATCTGTAGCAATTGAAATATCGTTTCCAATATCGTTCATAGTTTTCATTCCTTTCTTTATGCATAAATTTAATTGAATTTTCTTGTTTCTTTATGCCTCAATCAATATTCCATATCCTAACACCAGCTATTTTTTTAAGCAATATGTTTCATAATAAATTCACGTAAAGTCAATTTTTTTCATTTTCCAGACACATTTTATTCAAGAAAAATCAACAAAAGAAAAAGTGATGACAAATATTTTGATTTGTCATCACTCTTAAAAAATCTATCATATAATTTAATTTTAAGTATGTGCAACACATACTTAATTTTTATCTAATTTCTATTACATCCACAACCAGTATCATTATTATTGTTTAAATAGAATTTATTTCTTTGATATAATTTTTCTTGAACATCATTTAAAGCTTCTCCAAATCTTTGGAAATGCACAACTTCACGTTCTCTTAAATATCTTAATACATCTACAACATCTGCATCATCTTTGCATAAATCAATTAATTTTTCGTATACAGCGCGAGCTTTTTGTTCTGCTGCCAAGTCTTCTGTTAAATCTGCAACTGGATCACCTTTTACAGCAAGTGCTGCAGCTGTGAATGGAAAACCTGCCGCAGCTTGTGGATATACTCCCCAACCATGGTCTGTATAATATGGTCCCATTCCTGCTTTTTCTAGTTCTTCAGGCGTTGCTCCATCTGTTAACTGATGAATCAAAGTACCTACCATTTCTAAATGCGCAAGTTCTTCAGTTCCTATATCGTTTAATATTGCTTTTGATTTTTTATCTGGCATGCCAAATCTTTGTGATAAATATCTAAGTGATGCTGCCAAGTTCTCCATCTGGTCCACCATATTGAGAAATAATGTTTTGAGCAAGTTTTGGATTTCTATTTCTTATATTTATCGGATATTGTAAACTCTTTACATAATAATACATTAATAAGCACCCCTTTCCCAAGGCCATGGTTCGTCAATCCAATCCCAAGTTTCAGAAGTGAAGTTGACAGTTAATGGACCATATAATCTTTGATATTTTTCTGTTAATTCAATTACTTTTTCACTATATTCATTATGTTTATTTATTGCTCTTGTATCTTGTGGGTGTGTATCTAAATATAATACTAAATCATTTACTGCAAAATTTAATGACATTATTTCGTGCAATAAAGACTGTTTACTTTGTCTATCACAATGTCTATTACAATTACAACTCATATTACTCCATACCTCCATTTCTTAAATAATTTATAAAATCTATTGATTGACCTGGATAATAAGGACTTACAAGTTCTGGAAATATAGTTCCATTTTTTAATCCTACAGCAGGTTCAAATGTTTTACCCATTATTTGATTTGGAGTATATGCATGACCATACAAATAATTTTTTGGAAATGGAGAACAGTTCATATTTGAAGAACTGTAAGCGTCAGTAAATGTTTCGTTTGAATTACAATTACACATAAAAATTCCTCCTTTTATATTCTATATTATTAGGATATGAATTTTATGTAAATCTGTGAATTAATAATGTTATAACTTTTATTGATATCATTATAGAACTAAATAATGAGTACATTTAGATATCGTTTTATAGCAAAAAATGAACTCGAATTATTATTTTTTATCTAACAATTCAAGTTCATTTTTTATCATTTTAATTATTAAAATTTACTTTATAAAATTTGTATATTTTTTAGAATTTTCTGGATAATTAATTCCTGCATTTTTTCCTGCTTCAATACATTTTAACATCCAAGCCATATTTTTTCCTAAATTATACATTGTTTGCATTCCTTCTTCATCTTTGGCAGTTTCTTCTTCATTGTTTCCATGAATTGTATTCCAATATGTAGAAGATACAACTGGCATTTGGCTTACAGTAAAGTATTTATTCATAACATCTAAAGATGCTGTAGTTCCAGCTCTTCTTGCACATGCAATTGCTGAAGCTGGTTTAAACATAAACATTTTCTTTCCTGCATAAAATGCTCTATCTAAAATAGTTAAAATTCTTCCTGTTGGATGAGCATAATATACTGGTGTTCCAAATACAAAACCATCACACTCTTCTGCTTTTTCTATAAGTTTGTTTACTATATCATCATCAAATACACATCTATTTGTTTTATTTCTCATACAATGTCCACAACTTATACAGTCATTAACTGCTTTATTTCCTACTTCAAATATTTCTGATTCTATTCCTTCTTCTTTTAAAGATTCTGCAACTTTTTTAAGTGCACTATATGTTCCACCTCTTCTAGGGCTTCCACAAACTAATAAAACTTTCATAAACTCTCCTCTCATATATAATTTCTTTATTAATTATATAAATTTTCTAGCATTATATCACATATAAAACTAAAAAACCACATATCACATTTCGTAATACGTGGTTTTTAATATTTAAAAATTAATTTCATCTACTAAAGTAAATTCTGTTAAATCTGGAAGTTCAAAATGTTCTATTTTTGTTCTTGGAGTATCTATATATTCTATGTTTTTTCCTTTTGTTACCTCTTTTTGACCTGGTCTAAATTTATATCTTGTATGAATATAATTACTTTTCTTATCTTTATCATGTACAACCGTTTCTAATATAATTAAATTTTTTTCGGTGTCTATAGTTACTTCACAAGAATCTTCATTTTCCATTTCTTTTGTTGTATAATTACTTACCATATAGGTATTTTTAAATTTTGAAACATTAATTCTTAAATCAAATGCCATTGATAACCTTTTTTGCCAAAATCTGTTATTATATATACTATTCCACATTGTACTTAATTCACCTATTGGTCTAAGTTTTCCAAAAAATACCTTGTCAGCTGATTCTTCGTCACTAATAGCTCTTTGTGAATATGTTTTATCTATATAATTTATAGATGTTTTTATAGTTTCATAAATATTATAATTTTCATCGCATTTTGCTATATAATATTCTTCTATCTGTGGTATTTCTCTACATTCTGGATAATAATTTATTCTATAATTAGGTCCATTTTCGCTTGTATAGTAATAATAATATTCTGTTCTATAATATGGTTCCATATCATCCATAATTCTTGTTTCGATTTTATCTAAATAATAATTGTTCATACTTCCCGAATATAAATTGGAAATTTCATAACTAACTTTATTTATAATTATAAACCTAAAAATAACAATTGAAATATATAATAAGACTAATATTATTCCTATAAAAGCAACTATTTTTCTTTTTTCAATTCTTTTCTTTTTAGTTATATTTTTTTCTTCCTTTTGAATAATTTCTTCATCTTCGTTTATAAGTTCGTCAACAGATATTTCAAAAGTTTTAGCAAGTAATCTTAGTTTTTCAAGCTCTGGTGTAGTTTGTCCAGATTCCCATTTAGAAATAGTTTGTCTTGAAACATCTAATTTATATCCAAGTTCTTCTTGTGACCAACCTTTTTTCTTTCTTAAATCTAATAACCTATCATTAAACTTCATTTGTGCTCCTTTCTATACAGAACTTCTGTATATGAAAAATCTTAATTTGGGCGCCTCGAACAATTTAATTTTTCATACATTAAATATTGTCCCCTATTGTTACTCTATAAAAATTATAACATTATACTTCAATTTTTGGCTATCAATTTTAATTATAAATCTGTCAACAAAACTTAACATTGCTTGATACAAGCCAGTTTGGAAATGTAAAATTTATTATTTTATAAAATAATAAAAAACACATATCGTATTAAAACTAATATGTGTTTTTTACTATCTTTTTTATTTACAAAATTTAATATGCTTAAATTTTAATTTTTATCCCAAACTTACATCTAATATCATCATTATTAAAAATCCTATTGTAACTCCAATAGTTCCAAAACGAGATAAATCTTCTGTACTTTGAGATTCTGGTATTAATTCATCAACAACAACATAAATCATTGCACCTGCTGCAAATGCTAAAAGATATGGTAATAATGGTACAATAAAACTTGTAAGTAAAATTGTAATAATTGCAGCAATTGGTTCAACTATTCCAGATAATACTCCATATACAAATGACCTTGTTTTTGAATATCCAGCACTTTTTAAAGGCATAGAAATAATTGCTCCTTCTGGAAAGTTTTGTACAGCAATTCCAATTGCTAGTGCAAATGCTGCAGCCATTGTTACACCAGAACCTGCCGTAATAGCGCTTGCAAAAACTACACCTACCGCCATTCCTTCTGGAATATTGTGCAAAGTTACAGCTAAAATAAGCATAGTTGTTTTATTTAATTTAAAAGTTTTTATACCTTTAGGTACATTATTCTCAAGATGTGGCACAATTACATCTATAAGCATTAAAAATAAAATTCCTAATATAAATCCAACTGTTGCAGGTATCCAACTTATTACACCTTGTTCTTCTGCCATTTCAATTGCAGGAATTATTAAAGACCAAACCGATGCTGCAATCATAACACCAGAGGCAAAACCTAATAAAGTTTTTTCTACTTTTGGATTTATTTGATTTTTCATAAAGAACACCATCATTGCACCAAGCGATGTTCCAATAAAAGGAATAGCAATTCCTAATGATAAGTCCATTTTAATTCCTTTCTATGTTTTTTCGTAAATTTATAACGAAAAATATTATGTTTTATTATAGAAATAGCGAACATCATTAAAATTACAATGTTCGCTATAATTTCTTATATATACTATTCAAGAAAAACTATTCATGTACCTATTTTATGTAATTAATCTTTTCTGCAAGAATCACAATATGGACAACTTGAACACTCACTGTCTTTTTTACCTATTTTTGAAACTATAATTCCTATAATAATGGCAAGTATTATTCCACCAACTATTACATTTGCAAGATTTAATACTCCACTTTCAATTCTACTTCCAATTTGATATACAATAGTAGCTAAAATCCAAGCACATACTGTTTGAAAAGCTACTGCTTTTAACATTTTTTTAGTTCCACCTAATTCTCTTCTCATAGCTCCTATTGCTCCAAAACATGGTGCGCTAAATAAGTTAAATACCATAAACGCATACGCAGATGCACAAGTAAATGAACTAAATATTGTTCCATTACCAAAGATTTCTGCTCCTTCTTCTGTGTCTTCTGCTAAACCTGCAATTACTGCCATTGAAGAAACAACTTGTTCTTTAGCAACTAAACCTTGAATTGCAGATACTGCTGCTCCCCAACTATTTTCTCCTATCATTGGATAGAAAATCCATGATATTTTATTTCCTATTCCTGCTAAAATACTATTCTCTATATCAACACCATATTCTAAACTAAATGAGAACGATAGTAAAAACCAAATAATTATTGAACATAATAAAATTATTGTTCCAGCTCTTTTTATAAATGCGATTACTTTATCAAAAACATCTTTTGCAACATATTTTGCACTTGGCATTTTATATTCTGGTAATTCTGAAATATATGTACTTGAAGTTTTTGTAAATACAAATTTTTTCATTATTATTGCACTTAAAATAATAACTGCAATTGCAAAGAAATATAATGATGCAGATACAAATCCCGAATTTTCTTCAAAGAAGTATCCTGCAAATAATGCAATTATAGGAAGTTTTGCACTACAAGGTATAAACGGAGTAAGGATTGTTGTCATTTTTCGTTCATCTTCATTCTCGATGATTCTAGCACCCATTATTCCAGGAACTGAACATCCTGAACCTACTATAAATGGAATTAAACTTTTTCCACTCAATCCGATTTTTCTAAATATTCTATCTAATAATAGAGCAATTCTTGACATGTATCCTGTTGTTTCAAGTAATGATATACACAAAAATAAAATTATTAATTGAGGAACAAATCCAAGTACAGCTCCAACACCTGCTATAATTCCATCAACTACTAAACTATTTAAAATTTCAGAAGTTCCAACACTTTCTAGAAAACTTCCTACAAATTCTCCAATTGTATCTACTCCTGCTCCAACCCACTCAACAGTTGCACTTCCTACAATACCAACTGATAAATAATAAACTAAAAACATTATGACAATAAATATTGGAAAAGAAGAAAATTTATTTAAAAATACTTTGTCTAATTTATCTGAAATAGATTCTTTAGTTTCTTTTTGAACAACAGATGCTTTTTTTACTTTAGATATAAAATCATATCTTTCTGTTGCAATAACTTCTTCTAAATCTGTATCATAATCTTGTTCTAACTCACTTACAATTTTATCTATTTCAGGTCTTTTATTTTCTTTAAATCTCTCATCATTTTCTAATAATTTTACAGCTACAAATTTCTTGTGTTTTGAACTAATCTTATCTTCAATTTCTTTTATGCTATCTTCCATTGGTCCATCAAAAACATTTTGTCTTTTTAAATCGTCTTGATTTCCGATTTCTTTTATTAATTTATCTATTCCAGTTTCTTTTAATGCTGATATTTTAAATACTTTAACTCCAAGTAAAGTTTCTAATTTTTTCTCATCTATAGAAATACCTTTCTTTTCTAAAATATCTGCCATATTTAAAGCAACTATTACTTTTGTATTTAATTCCATTAATTGTGTTGTTAAATATAAACTTCTTTCTAATGATGTTGCGTCTACAATATTTATTATTACATCTGGATTTTCCTCAAATACAAATTTTCTAGAAACATCTTCTTCAACACTATAAGGACTTAATGAATATATTCCTGGCAAATCTGTAATTTCGTGTTCTGTTCCCTTAATTTTTCCAGTTTTCTTTTCTATAGTAACACCTGGCCAATTTCCAATTTTAGCATTCATACCAGTTAAATAATTAAATAATGTTGTTTTTCCACTGTTTTGATTTCCAACTAAAGCTACTTTCATTATTTTATCACCTCTCCTTCAATTTGACTTAAATCAGATTTTCTAAGACATAACTCATAATCTCTAAGTTCTATATCTATAGGATCTCCCATTGGCGCTACTTTTTTTATTTTGATTTCTACGCCTCTTGTAATTCCCATATCAAGTAAATGTCTTCTTATCTCTTTATTTGCAACATTTAACTTAAGAACTCTAGCTCTTTGACCAACTTTTAGTTCATCTAGCTTCATACTATTACCTCCATATATGAAATTCATTTCACTTTTCGAAATAATTATAATCTAATAAAAAAATAATGTCAATGAAAAATATGAACTTTTTTTCACATTTCTTGTTTGACTTTTTTCAAAAAATCTTTTATACTAGAAATACAAGATTTTTAGATAAGGATATTAAATTTATGGGAAATTCAGAAATAAGAGAACCTATACAAAAGCGTTCTATTGAAAAAAAAGAAAAAATTATAGAATATGGATTTAAATTAATTTGTGAAAAAGGATATCATAATACAAATACTGCTGAAATTGCTAAATCTGCTGGTGTTTCAACTGGTATCGTGTATCAATATTTTAATGATAAAAGAGATATTTTCTTGCAAGGAATTGAGCAATATTCAAAAAGTTTATTGTTTCCTATTAATGAAATATCCAATTCAAATCTAGAATCAAATTCTTTAAAAGAAGAATTAGAAAATGTTATAAATAAATCTATAAAAAATCATAAAATATCAGAATCTGCACATGAAGAAATTTATGCTCTTCAGCATTCTGATCCAGATGTTGCAAAAATATTTTTCGAGCAAGAAATTGAAGCAACAAATATTTTAATTTCTGTTTTAGAAGCAAGAAACATAAAAACAGAAAATATAAAAGAAAAAGCACATCTTATAATTTCTATGATAGACAACTTATGTCATGAAATTGTATATCACAAACACAAGGACATGAATTATGATGCTATGAAAGAAATTGTTATAACGGCTATTATTAATTTATTAGAAAAGTAAAAAAGACGGTTTAAAAACCGTCTTAATTTTATTCTTCTACTTTTTCGAACATTTCTTTTCCAACTCCGCAAAGAGGACAAACCCATGTATCTGGTAAATCTTCAAATTTTGTTCCTTCTACTGCTTCATCATAAATATATCCGCATATTGTACATCTATATTTCATAATATTCACCTCCATAATCTATATATATTATTATATTTCTGGAGAAAAATGTCAAGATTATTTTTCATAGTTTATATTTTTATTAATATAGTTTAGTTTTAAAATATTTTCTAAACTAACTGCTCTTGTATGTTCTATTCTCTCCCATTTTTTCTTCTTTTCAAATAGTGCTGCTACATTTATTGGCACCCATGATAAATAAAATAATGGTAAGAAAATAATTCCTTTAATATAATTTTTTACTGGTTTTTGACAAATATTTAAAATTCCTACTGTAAGAACAATATTGCTAGCATAATACAAACCTAGTAATATTACTTTTGATATATAATCTATCTTTCTTGCTTGTGCCAAATCTAATCCAACTTGTAGTGCCATATTAAATGTTCCTATTAATTGCATTATTGGAGCTGTTAAAAACATTATAGATTCTACTGAAGCCATATTTTTATTTTTGAAAATATCTTTAACTAATCTATTCCAATATGTTTTTAAGCATTGTAAAGTTCCAACTGACCATCTTTTTCTTTGTTTCCAAGAAGTTGTAAAATCTGCTGGTTGCTCATCATAAGTTATAGCATTTTCTACAAATACTATTTGCTCATTTTGTAATCCGCATTTTACAGTAAGTTCAATATCTTCTGTCATACTTAAAGAATTATATCCATTTTCATTTAAATATTCTTTTGATACCATAAAACCTGTTCCATTTATAAAGCATGATTTATTTATATTCATTCTTGGTTTGTTCATAAAGTAATTTTGAATTATGTAATGAAGTGAATGTGAACTTGAAACCCATGTATCTGAAGGATTTTTGCTATCTCTATATCCTTGTGCTACTCTATAACCAGAACATAACGCCTTATTCATTTCTCCAATAAATTCTGGATGAACAATATTATCTGCATCAAATATTATATATCCATCATAATCATAATCTTTTAAATATTTGAATGCATATCTTAAAACATCACCTTTAGAATTAATTATTCTATTTTTACAATCTATTATTTGTAGAATTAAATTTTATTGCAACTTCTTCTGTATTATCATCACAATTATTTGGTGCAACAAATATATCATATTTATCTTTTGGATAATTTTGATTATTTAAACTTTGAATTAAATTTCCTACAACCAATTCTTCGTTTCTTGCAGGAATAAGTATTCCAAATTTTTTATATCCGTTTTCTTCTAGTTTATTTTTACTTTTTTTAAATGCAAACATAGCAAAAAATAAATAATATAACATATAAATTACTGAAATAAAATTAATTAATAAAATTATTACTTTTAATAAATTCATAATCTTTTCTCCTTGCACAATAGGTTTATTTAAAATAAGTTTTAAAATTCTTCTCTTTAACTAGATTTATTATATAAAAACTTTATTAAGAAAAAAGATATAATTTATTAAGAATTTATTAAAATAATTTTATTTGATTATAGTTATAAAATATGTTATATTAATACATAGATATTTGCACAGAAAGGATAATCTTATGGAAAAAATACTTGCAAAAAATCCAACTGCATATCACAATTACTCTATTGAAAGTACTTTAGAGGCTGGTATTGTGCTAACAGGTACAGAAATAAAATCAATTCTTAACGGAAAAGTAAATTTAAAAGACACTTATGTAAATATAAAAAATGGCGAAGTTTTCATTTATGGTATGCATATAAGTCCTTATGAATTTGGAAATATCTTCAATAAAGATCCTTTAAGAACAAGAAAATTATTATTAAATAGACGCGAAATTGATAGATTATATGGAATGATTAAAACAAAGGGAATATCTATTGTTCCTATTAAATTATATATGAACGGAAATAAAGTTAAACTTGAAATTGGCATTGGTAAAGGTAAAAAGCTATATGATAAACGTGAAGATATGGCAAAAAAAGATGCTATGAGAAAAATAGATAGAGCATTAAAAAATTATTAAAAGCTAGAATTAAAATTCTAGCTTTTTTGTTTTTATAAAGTATTTAATTTTATGGAATAATTTGTTCTTTTTTATCTATTTTGCGAAGTTATATTTGGATTTATTTTGTAGTTTCAAATTCTAAATCTTCTTTTTTATATTGCTTTGGACGTAATCCAAAACGTGGTTTCATATATTGTAAAACCAGAATTGTAGCAATTAAACATATTAAAGCAACTATTAAAAATGCATTTTGGATATTTACAACATTTAATAATAATCCACCTAAAAATGTAAAGAAACTTACTACTATTCCTCCAACAAATTCATACGCAAAGGTTACTTTGTTTCTCATTTCCTCTGTTGTGAAATTCTTTAAATATTTATATTCTAATATGTACCATATAGCTGTTGCTATTTTTTGAATTGTTAACATTATAAGTATTAATGGAACAATTGCATTATTTGACCATATACTTGCAACTACACCTATAATTACACATGGAATCATATATGCTAAAGATATAAATGTTAATGTTCTATTTTTAAATGTTTTTTCAATATTTCTTTTTAATGATATAGATAATCCACCAATTAAAGTTAATATTGCAAAAATCATTGAAAATTGTTCTTCTGGAACACCTAAGTCTACTAATAAATCTCCTCTATATGTATCTATAATTCTTATTGCACTATAAAATACTATTTGAAATAATATAAATGCTTTCATTCTACCTGATTTTAATATAAATTTAAAAGAATCTTTTAAATCATTTTTATATTCTTTTAAAGTATTTACTGCACCTTTTTTCTCATCATGTTTTACTTCATAAATATCTTCAAATCCAAATGATAATATTGTTGAAATTACTATAAATCCTAAACAAATATACATTGGTAAATAATTATTCATTACAAATAAATATCCTGCTGAAAGTGAAGCTATACCATCTAAAATATAATACCAACTTCCACCTTTTGCATCAATTTTTGAATATAATCCTTCTCCACCTCTTGTGGATACTGAATCATATAGCAAATTAGATTCTGCAATTAATTTAATGTCATAACCTATTGAGAAAAATAAATCTGCAATTATAATGCTTATTGCACCAGGCATATTTATTAAAATAAGCATATATACAATTAAAAACATATTTCCTAAAATTATGCTTTTTCGTTTTCCTAAAAAATCTGTAATCATTACAGCTGGTATTTGTCCCAAAAGTTTAAACATTAAAAAACATGCATTAATAATTAAAATTTCTGATGCTGTAATTCCTTTTGTAATTGTGTAAAATAAGAATTCTATTGAATAGAAAAAAAGCAAGTCCCATGAAAACATTTTATATATTGGATAAAGTTTTGCATTCCTTCTTCTTATTTTATTTTTTTCTTTTTTCCCCATAAAAACATCCTCTTCTTCTAAGATATTGTCATTTTATCATATAGGTGTTTCTTTGACAATAAGTTATTATTATACTTAATTTATTTAAGTCATAATTAACAAAAAGAGTGATGACAAATACTTTAGATTTATCATCACTCTAAAGTTAAAAACTACATTTAACTTTAAATTTATTCATTTAATTATTTTTTATATGGATATATATAACTTCTGTATATAGTTCCAGTTTCTTTATTTGTTAAAGTAACTACTGGTCTAATACCAATACTATCATCATCATATTTATTAAATCTATAATTTCCATCAAAATTCATATTATATAAATCTGTAGAATTATATTGTGAACATAGCCAGTATGCTTGACACCCCTGAGTATTTGATAATTGAGGCACATATAATGTATCTAATCTAGCAATATCACTGTTCCATTCTGTTGTTTTATATTTAGCATAAAAACTTTTTTGAATTGTATCTAATGTTGGACCTCCAAAGGCTTTTTCTGCGTTATATTTACTATTTACAAACGCATCCCAACCTACTGTTAATCCATTAAATAAATTCTCTTTACTTGTTCCATTTACATTATATGTATTTTTACCAGTACTAGCCACTCTACTTAAACCTGCATTTAACGCTTCTTGTGGTATTCTATCTTGAGATAATAAATCATCCATTATTATATAGACATTTGTTCCATCATTATATAAAACTTTCCAATTACTATATTTATGTGATTCTCCATTTTCATCAACTACATCTACATCATAATAAATTTTCTTTCCATAATCCTCTTCTGTTATTATATTAGTCAAATATCCAGATTTACCACTTACATATACTTCAAGATTTATATCTTTTACTATTTGATATTTTTCTAAATCATTTGGTGTATATGTTACTTTAAATATATTATATCCTGTTTTGTCAAGAATTGTTGTTAAATCATCTTGGAAACTAAATTCTTTTGGTAATTTTATATCTCCTAATAATCCTCTATATGTTCCACTTACATTTCTTGGTAAAATATAATTAGGATATGAAGGGTATGAAACTTCTTGATTTATTTTTTCTTCTGGTGTTATTTCAACTTTGGCTTTTACACTTCCTGTAGCACTTGATGGCAAACATATTACTGGACGTACACCTGAATAATCATATTCATTTATATACTCCATACGTCCTTCAGCTGAAATACATGTCATTCCATAATCAGAATCAGCACTTGATGATGTTGATAACCAATAAGGTATTTCTTCATTTGATATATATGGAACATATAATGTATCAAACTTATGAAATGCTTTTGTTCCACTCACTTCCAAACCAATTCCATCATTTCCATATTTTTCAGTATAACTTGCCATAAACATTTCTTCAGTTGGTGCTCCTGTTGCTGTTGCTCCATCCATACCTTTTGTTAAATTTTTCCAATTTTCTTCTTTTGTCAATTCTTGTTTTAAGGTAGTAGTATCATTTTCTTCATCATAACTTAAACATACTCCATATATATAATCTTTACCTAACATTGCTTCATCTAATATTAATCTATTTGGTAAATATCCATCAAGAATTATATATACATTTTCTCCATTATTATAAAAAACTCTCCAATTATCCAATATAGTATTATTTATTACTACATTATAATCAATTGTTTTTCCATAATCTTTTTTATCTATTATTTCTGTTAATTTTCCGTTCTTCTTATCTGAAACAGACAAATTTTCATAATCTATTTGTATATTTTTTCCGATACTACCATATATATTAGCTGGCAAACATACTACTGGACGTATTCCTACATATCCACTATCATGTCCTTCAAAACTTAAATAATAGTTATCATCACTATATACACTCCAAATTCCACTGCATTCATCAGTGCGATATTCTTTATTAGTTTGATACCACCAATTATAATTTGCAGTATTTGTTAGGTAATATCCATAACAGCTATCTACTGAAGACTCTTTAGGAGTATATAGTTGGTTTCCTGCATATATTGTAAAATTTTCACTTGAATATTGTAAATCTACTCCATAACTAGAATTATAACTCTTAATAAACATTTCTACTGTTGGACTTCCCTGTGCAGTAGCTCCAATAATTCCTTCTGAAAATTCACTCCAATTTTCTCTTTTTGTTAATCCATTTATTAAATTTTCTATTTCTATATCAGAATATACTCCATAAGTATTTTTTACTTTTAATTGAGTTTCCTCAGGTAATAATCTATTTGGTAAATAATCATCTAGTATTATATATATGTTTTCTCCATCATTATAAAATAATTTCCAATTATTTACAATTTCTCCATTAACCAATGTACTATAATTTATATTTTTTCCATAATCATTTTCTGTTACTATTTCTGTCAATTTTCCTTCTACAGATTTAGAAGATACTTTTTGGTCTGATGAAATTTTTACGTCTTTTTCTATTGTTCCTATAGTATTAGATGGTAAACATATTACTGGTCTTACAGAATATCCTTCATAGTAATATTCTGTATCATACAAACAACACCACCCACTTACCATATTATCACTAGTAATTTGTGAAATTAACCAATATGCACTATCATTATCATCCCATCCATATGGCATATACAATATATTGCTTATATATGTGTAGGTTTCCGAATTATCTTCTTTATACGTTCCTTCTTTACCATACATTGTTGTATAACTTTCCAAAAATAGTTCTTTTGTTGGCGTTCCTATTGCTGTTGCTCCTTCTACTCCTTTTGCAAAATCACTCCAATATTCTTGGTTTCCTAACCCTTCTAATAATGTTTCTTTACTTCCAATTTCTCCATTCGAATATACTGTATTATTTGTATTATTTCTATCTAATTTGGTTTTATCTGGTACTAATTTAACTGGTAAATAATCATCTAATATTATATATACATTTTCTCCATCATTATGGAATATTTTCCAATTATCTACTGTTGTATCAAATACATCTACACTATAATCTATTGATTTTCCATAGTCTTTTCTATCTATGATTTCTGTTAACTTTCCTGTTATGCTCTCTTGTTTGGTAAAATCTTTGTATACTATTTCTACTGTTTTTCCTACATTTCCTGTTACATTTTCAGGTAAGCATATTACTGGACGTATTCCTAAAGACTCCTCATAACTATTTAATGATGGATAGTTTATAATATTCCACAATCCATTTATAGAAATAGAAGCTAGCCAATACCCTTGGCAAGAACCATTAACTTCCCAATAATGTGGTACATATAATTTCTCCCCTGCATATAAAACTGATTCTTCATTTAAATATTGTAAATTTATTCCATGATTTAAATTATAACTATCTACAAATAAATCTGCTGTTGGTGTTCCAATTGCTGTTGCTCCTTCTATTCCTTGTGCAAACTCACTCCAATATTCCTCTGTTATTAATCCTTTTAACAATTTGTTTAAATTTTCTGTTGAATATACTTCATACATATTTTTAGTATTTAGCCCTGATTCTTCAGGAATTAAGTTAACTGGTAAATAATCATCTAATATTAAATATACATTTTCCCCATCATTATGAAATATTTTCCAACTATCTATTTTTTCTCCATTTACCGTTGTACTATAATTTATACTTTTTCCATAATCATTTCCAGTTATTACTTCTGATAATTTTCCTTTTTTAGATGTTGGCATTACTTTTTGCTCTGGTGAAATTTTTACATTTTTTTCTATTGTTCCTATAGTATTAGATGGTAAACAAACTACTGGTCTTATAGCAAAGTTATCACTATCATAGCTTATGTAATTATAACACGATATAGCTTCTACAATGTTTTTATTCGTAGGAGATGCTGTTGCTAACCAATATCCAAAACATTCATCTTTTTCACTCCATGGGTGTGGCACATATAATACATCTGATATACAAAGCGAATTTTCTATATACGTTCCTTCTCCTCCAAATCTTGAAGTATAACTTGCCATAAATAACTCTTCCGTTGGAGTTCCCATAGCTGTTGCTCCTTCTACTCCATTTGCAAATTCACTCCAATATTCTTTTTGTGTTAAACCATCTAATAAAATTTCTGCACTACCAGTTTCGTAATTTGAAAATATATTATAAGTATTATATCTATCTAATTTTGTCATTCCTGATACCAATTTATTTGGCAAATAATCATCTAATATTATATATACATTTTCTCCATCATTATGGAATATTTTCCAATTATCTACTGTTGTATCAAATACATCTACACTATAATCTATTGATTTTCCATAATCTTTTTTAGTTACTATTTCATTTAATTTTCCGCTTATTATTTCTGGTTCTGTAAATTCTTCATATACTATTTCTACTGTTTTTCCTATGTTTCCTGTTACATTTGCAGGTAAGCATATTACTGGGCGTATTCCAAAATTAAAATCACTATACCCACTTTGTATTAATGTGTTTAAATTACATGCCCATATTCCGTCATTTCCACAAGATGCTAACCAATACCCTCCGCAATTATCGATTTCTTCAATATGTGGTACATATAACGTTTCTCCTGCATATAATTCATCTTCAATTGCTATATATTGTAAATTTTTTTGATATCTTAGATTGTAACTATCTACAAACAAATCTGCTGTTGGTGTTCCAATTGCTGTTGCTCCTTTTATTCCTTGCGAAAACTCACTCCAATATTCTTCTGTTGTTAATCCATCTAAGAAATCTCGTGTACTTACTGTTGAATATACTCCATAAGTATTTTTTGTACTCAAACCAGTTTCTTCTGGCACTAATTTATTTGGTAAATAATCATCTAATATTAAATATACATTTTTACCATCATTATGCAATACTTTCCAATTTTCTATTTTTTCTCCATTTACTGTTGTACTATAATTTATTCGTTTTCCATAATCATCTTCATCTATTATTTCTACTAGTTTTCCTTTTGTTTTTGTTGGAGTTATTTTTTGCTCTGGCGAAATTTTTACATTTCCTTCTATTGTTCCTATGGTATTAGATGGTAAACATACTACTGGTCTTATAGTCCCTTCATATATTTCATCATCTATATTTCCACTTATATTTACTTGTTTTGCATAATTAGAAGAATTTGTCCCCAACAAATACCCATAACAATATTCTCCAATTTCTTCCCATATATATGGTACATATAATGTATCATTAACAAAAAGAATTGAATTTTCTACATAAGATCCTTCTTCTCCATATCTCGAAGTATAGCTTGACATAAATAATTCTTCAGTTGGAGTTCCTATTGCTGTTGCTCCATTTATACCTTTTGAAAATGCATCCCAATATTCTTCTGTTATCAATCTTTCTGATATTACTCCCTCTTGGCTGAATACTGCATATTTATTTAATTTACTTAATTTTGCTTTTCCTGGTATTAGTTCAGCAGGTAAATAATCATCTAGTATTATATATACATTTTCTCCATCATTATGGAATATTCTCCAATTGCTTAATGTTGTATCAAATACATCTACGCTATAATCTATTGATTTTCCATAATCATTTTTATTTACTATTTCATTTAATTTTCCATTTATTATTTCTGGTTCTGCAAATTCTTCATATACTATTTCTACTGTTTTTCCTATATTTCCTGTTACATTTGTAGGTAAGCATATTACTGGGCGTATTCCAAAACTATAATCATCAAAGCCACTCCATGATAATGTTCGTTCTGTAGTAACATTCCATATTCCACTTTCATTAAATGATGCTAATAAATACCCATAACAATCATTAACACATTCTTCTGGATGTGGAATATATAGTTTATCTTCTGCATATAGCATAAGGTTATCGCTTGTATATTGTAAATTTCTTCCATATTTTAAATTATAACTTTCAAAAAACATTTCTGCTGGTGGTGTTCCTATTGCTATTGCTCCTTTTATTCCTTGTGCAAATTCACTCCAGTATTCATATGTTTCTAGTCCTTTTAATAAATCTGTTGCATTTGTAGTTGAATATACCCCATATGTATTTTGAGTACTTAATCTTGTTTCTTCTGGTAATAATCTATTTGGTAAATAGTCATCTAAAATTAAATATACATTTCTACCATCATTATAAAACACTTTCCACTTTTCTACTTTTTCACCATTTACCATTGTGCTATAATTTATATTTTTTCCATAGTCTTTTTCTGTAACTATTTCTACTAATTTTCCATTTGTTGTTAGAGGAATATTTTTTTGTTCTTCATTAATTTTAACATCATCTCCAACAACAGCTGATGCATTAGTAGGTAAACATATTATTGGACGTATTCCTATATTACAATTAGCATAACTTTCAATTCCAACATTTCCTTCATAATCTATAAATATTACATTTGTTCCATCCCCAATATGAGAAGCAAACCAATATCCATAAGATTCCTCTGTATTTTCCATACTAGGTATATATAATTCATCTAATATTTCTAATACCAATCCACTATCAACATTATATTCTAAATTAGTACCATTCTTTTGATTATAACTTGCAAGTAGGATTTCTAATGTTGGGGTCCCAGTTGCAGTTGCACCGTCCATTCCTGTTGCAAATTCATTCCAATATTCTTCTGTTACTAATCCATCTATTAAAGTGTCTATACTTCCAGTTTCTTCATTTGAATATACTCCATATGTTTTATAACTATCCAACTTTGATTGTGCTGGCACTAATTTATTTGGCAAAACGCTATCTAATATTAAATATACATGTTCACTATCATTGTATAATATCTTCCAATTATTTAATGATGTATCAAACACATCTACACTATAATCAATTGGCTTTCCATAATCATCTGTATCAATTGTTTCTACTAATTTTCCTGATTTAGTTGCATAAACTGAAACTTCTATATCTGTTACTATTTTATATCTATTTAAATTTTCAGGTGTATATTTTACTAAAAATTTATTTGTCCCAGTTTTTTCTATTATAGTTGTGTCTTCATCATCTTGCCATGAAAAACCGTTTGGTAATTCTACCTCATTAAGTTTTTGACCTACTGTAGCTGTTAAATCTTTTGGTATTATAAATTTAGGAATATTTTTTTCTTCTTCTGGTCTTTCCATTTCATTTCCAGAAGCATCGTAATGATCATGAGATTTCTCACCATCAAAAACATCTCCTGTATCTTGTGTATATTCTATTTCTAATTCAAAACTTATAGTTCCATTTTCTTCCGTTAATTCTGTTTTAGAATCTTCCGGCCAAACCACAGTAAAATGTATATTGCATTTTTCTCCTACATCTATAGTTGGATGTTCTTCTGTTATTACTTCAAGTCCATTTATCTTTATTATGTCGTTTCCTTTTAAATTTGTTTGAGCTATCCTATTTACTTTTGCAGGAATCGTTCCATCATTTACTATATCTGTTGAAAATTCAATTCCCGCACCTGGATACGCTAAATTCGCTACAGTTACTATAAGTTTATTTCCATTATCAGTAACTTCAATTTTAGATTCTTCCTCTGCTACACCTGCTGATGTTATAATTTCTGCATTTGCAAAATTCAAATCAAATGTACCTTTAGCATTTGCTGTACCTGAAATTGTTAAAATATCAGAAAATACTGCATAACCTACTGCCAATAATAACAATAACAATATTAACGCTATTATTATTACATTTTTGTTTGTTTTACTTTTCCTTGCCATAATTGGGGATCCTTTCTTTTAATATTTATATTATAAAATTTTAAGAACATAAAAAAATACTGCTATTATCTTCCACATTTAGTAGATTTGATAACAACAGTATTAAAATTCATATCATTAATTAATTCAATATTCTTTATTAACTTTTTTTCTTTTAAAATATACCTGTGTACTGTATCAAGACTTCTGGTATTTAGATTGAACATAACTCTTGCACACTCCATTTTTCTTGTATTTATATCATTTTACATTACATGCCTATTTTTGACAATTTCATGTAAATTACATTTACAATACAAATTGATTACAAATCATGTTTAAACATCATATTAACCACCATTTAGAATTTCATATAATTGCTTTAAATATACTAAGAATAAATAAGAAATTAAATTAAAATATATTTAACAAAAATGGAAAGAATTTTTTATAATTCTTTCCATTTTTTTACTTATTAATTAAGCTTTGTTAGCTGAGCAGAATACATCATTAATTTTGTGAGCTACTGTAGCTTTGATTTCTTCTTTAGCTGCTCCTAAATATTTTCTAGGGTCAAATACAGAAGGTTCTTCATTGAATACTCTTCTGATTTGAGCTGTCATAGCTAAACGTAAATCTGTATCAACATTTATTTTTGAAACTCCGTTTTCTCCAGCTTGTTTTAACATTTCATCTGGACAACCTTTTGCTCCAGGGATATTTCCACCATTATTGTTGCACATATCTACAAGTGATGGGATAACTGAAGATGCTCCGTGTAAAACTATTGGTGTATTTGGTAATTTTTCTTTTATTTTTTGTAATATATCAAATCTTAATTTTGCATCTCCTTTGAATTTGTATGCTCCATGGCTTGTTCCTATAGCTATTGCTAAAGAATCAACACCTGTTCTTTGTACAAATTCATAAGCTTGGTCTGGATCTGTGTATCTTGCATCATCTGCTGCAACATTAACATCATCTTCAACACCTGCTAATTTTCCAAGTTCAGCTTCAACTACAACACCTTTTGAGTGAGCATAATCTACTACTTTTTTTGTTAAAGCTACATTTTCTTCAAAATCATATTTTGAACCATCTATCATAACTGATGTAAATCCTGCGTCTATACACATTTTACATGTTTCAAAATCTGGTCCATGATCTAAGTGAAGTGCAATTGGAATAGTTGTTGTTTCAACAGCTGCCTCCACCATTTTTATTAAATAATTCATTCTTGCATATTTTATAGCGCTTGAAGAAACTTGTAAAATTACTGGTGATTTAGCTTCTTCTGCTGCATCTGTAATTGCTTGTATAAACTCCATATTGTTTATATTAAAAGCTCCTATTGCGAAATGTTCTTTCATTGATTTTTCAAACATTTCTTTTGTTGTTACTAATGGCATAATTTATATCCTCCTTTAAATTTTATTTTACTTCCTACATTTTATATTCATAAATCTTTAATGTCAAGTATGTAGTATTAAATATTTTAAAGAGATAGTCTTTAAAAACAAGACCATCCCTTTTTCATTTTTAATGACACTTACATTTATAACTTCCACACATTGATTCATCTTTAGCACTTCCATTAGAACATCCTGGGCATGCTTGAACTTCAATTTGATTTAATTCACACATTCTGTCATCACAATTATTATATTTACAGCTTTCAACTGTACAACGTATTCTTTGATCCATAATAAACCTCCAAAAACAAAAACTAGAGTTAAGTAATCTAACTCTAGTTTTATTATTTGCAATATTTAAATTTATATTAATAGTTTTGATAAAATTTATCTCCAACAAACTGACAATTGAAATTTTTAACATTATTTACAAATTCTAGATAATTGTTTTCTTCAATTTCTTTATCTGTTGGCAATTTGTAAAACACATCATAAATTTGCTCAATTCCGTCAAAAATAACTTCTCCATTTTCATTTAATAATTGCCAATTAATTGTATTTGCATATCCATAATCACTAAATTTTATGTTTTCTAAACTATCTGTAACTAAATATAATCCAGCACCAATTAAACGGGGATTTATGGCCGGATATTCTTTTTCGAATACTTTATTGTATTCTTCATTTATAACCTTTGTAAATCCATCCTGACCTCTTACAATGTATGCTCCGTTATTACATATACATATATCTTTATATTCTTCTGAAAGCTTTTCTGTAGTTTCTAAATCCATAAAATATACAGTTCTATTATTATAATCTCTTATAAGAACTCTATTTTCAAAAAAGTCTAATATTTGAGCTTTACCTGACATGTCATTTCTTTTTCCATAACTTGTAAACCAACCTTGAACTCTTTTATTTGTTTCAAAAAATGGTATTGTTCCATTTGAATATAAATACAAATATTTTGAATCATAATCTAAATTATCTGCTTTTAATTCTATTCTTACATTTCTATCTGCTTTTTTAGCAAATTCATATTTATCCCCTAGTCCTAAATTTGATTGTGTTACAATTAAATCGTATTCATCATTATAATTATATCTAAATGTATAATCTGATGTTACTTCTGGATATACATCTGCTCTAAGCATATTATCCGTTACTTTTGGAATTTCATACTCCATGTTTCCTGGTTGACTTAATGTTTCTTTATAAATTTTTTCTAATTCTTCAATTTTAGCTTCATAATTATCATCATTAGATTCTGTTCTATATGACATTACTGTTCTTCCATTTTTTAATATTATATAAGAACTTCCATCTTTACACACTAAAGCAATATAAAATTCTTTATCATATACATTTATTTTTATAAATGGACTTGCATAATCATATTCAAAAGGAATTACAACATCTCCATATTGATTTATATATCCAAATTTTCCATCTTTCTTTATATTTATATATGGATCTGTAATATCTAATTCTGTAACATATTTAAAATAGTCTACTTTATATGCAGTTTCATCTTTATTTTCTTTATTTTTAATATTTTCACCAATATCTGCATATCTAAATGTTACAAATCCAATAATAGCTATTACAGAAATTATAACTATTGAAATTGATATTGCAGTTGTACTATTAATTTCAACAAGATTTTCTTTTATGCTTTTAAATAGAACTACTACTCCAGATATTATACTAAATATTGAAATCATAGGTTCTTTTATAAATATAAAACTTAAAGCAAATACACCAATTATATATGCTGTATTAAATGTTGTATCTGTTCTATGATTATAACTTTGTACAATATCTATTGCTACTATTGCTGTCATTACAACATATATTGCTGTAATTATATTTTTTACAACATAAGTTTCCTGAACTGTAAGTAATGTTTTATCTTGTGGCACATATATTGTAAAAAATATAATTAATATTCCATACAGTAAATTCATAAATCCTAAACATAAATTAACAATTTTTCCTCTCATATTTTACCCTCATGAGTTTATTTCTTTTGTATTTCTTTGTATACTATTTTGTATATTTCTTCATGTATATCTTCTCTTGTTCTTATTTCATTTATCTTTAACACATTTTATTTCATTCCAATTATATTTGTTACTAAACTACAAGCAGCATTATAGGCATCTTGTAAATGTTTTGGATCTCTTTCATGAATATCTTTTTTTGAATCATGTGTAAATTTATTTTCTCTGTTTTTAATAAGTTCTTCTACTTTTTCAGTTGGCATATTTAAGAAAAATACTTTTGTTGGCATTGGTAATCCATATAAATTAAATTCTAAATCAAATAACCAATTTAAAAATTTTTCTCTTTCTTTTTCATCTTTAATTTTTCCTGCCTGATGTACCATATTAGCTGTTGTATATCTATCTGCAAGAATTATTCCACCTTCATCATAATATTTTTTAAATTCTTTTTGAAAAGTTGCATATCTATCTGCTGCATAAAATGTTGATGCAATATATGGACTAACATCTTGTGCATTTTCTCCAAATTCTCCTGATAAATACATTTTTACAAGTGATGATGATGGACTATCATAATTTGGAAAACTTACAGTTTTATACTCTATTCCTTCTTTATCTAAATGAGCTTTTAATAAATCAAATTGTGTTTGTTTTCCACTTCCATCTGTTCCATCTATTACAAATATTTTTCCCATAACTATTACCCTCTATTTTTTCTCTATTCTACTAAATAATGGTTCTATATTTTCTAATTTTAATCCACCTTCTACTGTTACAAATTCCCATTTACCTTCTGGTAGATTTAAATATTTTCTAATTTGTTTACATGCTGTTGGCATTACTGGTTCAAATAAATTTGATAAGTTAGCAATAATTACTGAACATGTATAAATTATATTATTAAATTCTTCGATATTTTCTTTTTTAGCTATCCAAGGCTGTTTTTCATCATAAAATTTATTTCCAAGTTCAACAAGTTCCATAACTTTTTTTACTGCTTCTCTAAATTCTAATTTTTCGATTAAATTTCCAACATCTTTATAAGTTTTCTCTATTGCAGATTTTATTTCTTCATCTAAAATTCCTGTTGGTACTTCTTCTAATCCTTTAAATCTTAAAGTTCTATTTACTAAATTTCCAAATTTATTTAAAATTTCACCATTATGTGTATTTTCAAAATCTTCTATAGTAAAGTTTGTATCTTTCTTTTCTGGTCCATTAGATAATAAATGATATCTTAAAGAATCTGAATTATATAAATCTAATGCTTCTAAAGCTGTCATTCCAATTCCTTTACTCTTAGAGAATTTTTGATCATTGAAATTTAAGTATTCTGCTGAAACTATTGTATCTACTAAATGATAATTATCTTCTTGTCCTAATAATAAAGCATTTAAAATTATACTATGGAACATTATATTATCTTTTCCATGGCACATATATATTTTATTATTATGTCCTTCTTTCCAGAAATCTTCCCATGTACAATCTGTTCTTTCTTCACAAAGTTTCATTGTATTTGTTAAATATCCTAAAACTGCATCTATCCATACATACATTTTTTTATCATCATAACCTTCAACTGGAATATCAACTCCCCAAGTTAAATCTCTTGTTACAGCTCTATCTAATAATCCTTGTTTTAAATATTTTGTTGTTTCATTTTGAGCATTTATTCTCCATTCTGATTTTACTTCTTCTGTATGTTCTTCAATTTGTTTTTGGAATTTTGAAAGTGCTAAATATAATACTTTATTTTCTCTTTCAACAACTTTTGAACCACAGTCTATACAATTACCTGACATTAATTCTTCTCCTGTTGGAACATGTAAGCAATTATCACATTGATCTCCTTTTGTTTCTTCTCCACATTCTGGACATGTTAAAATAATTTCTCTATCTGATAAAAATTTATTACAATGCTCACAATATGCTTGTGGTTCTATTTTTTCGTAAATATATCCATTATCATATAATTTTCTGAATAATTCTTTTACTTTTTCTTTATGATATTCATCAAATGTTCTTGAATATAAATCATAAGAAAATTGATATCCATTAAACATTCTATTAAATTCTTCATCATATTTACTTGCAATATCTTTTGGTGAGCATTTTTCTTTTTTAGCTCTTTCTGTAATTGGTGTACCATGACAGTCTGAACCAGATACATAAAGAACATTATCACCTTTTAATCTATAATATCTTGCAAGAAAATCTCCTGAAATTAATCCTGCAATATGTCCTAAGTGTAATGAGCTATTGGCATATGGCCATGCTCCTCCTATTAAAATATTTCTTTTCATACTACTATCATCCTTTTATTTTTAATTTGTTTATATAACTTTCTTATTCTCTCCAGCCTCTACCCTCATCATGATTGATCTCTCTTGGGTCATGTCCTTCTGGTCTTTGAGAAAATGCTGAAACACCTAAACCAGCTATTGCACCTGCAGTAGCTATAGTTGCTCCTGCAACACCTTTTATAACATCTTTTGTTTCTTCTATCTCTGCTTTATTTTCAGCAGATTGGGCTTCTGCTAATTCTTTTTTAGATATTTCATCTGAATATACTCCAGTTTCTCTTTGTAAGGCTTCTAGTTCAGCATATTCTGAAGCTTCTAAATCAGCCAAAAGTCTTGCCATTTCTGATTTGCTTAAACTGCTATCATTTTCGATTTCAGCTCTTGCTGATTCTACTGTAGCTTTTATTTTGGCAACTCTTTCTTCAAATAATTCTTTCTTTGCTTGTTCACTTAAATCTGCTTCATATTCTTGTTCTACTCCATTTTCTTTTACTGTTACAGAGTCATCAATTTCAGGTTCTTCGTTAAATTTTCCGTTTGACCCTTCAGGGCAAAGTTCAGAAAGTAATCTATCTTCATCTCTTTCTCCAGAATGAGCTTCATTAAAATCAAGAGTTTCTCCATCTACACCTACTATAGCAAGTTTTGTATCATTATCTATTCCACTTACTCTTAGTGCTAAAACTGGCGCTCCTACTGGTACATTTATTTTATTTCCTAATTGTCTTTGAAGTTTTGATGAGTTTTGAATAAAATTTGAACCTTTTATACTACCAGGTTTTATACCTTGGTCTTCGCAAAACTTTTCAATAGCACTTGGTGGTGCTCCAAGTTCTTGAGCAACTTCTTCTACTGTTTTTTCGTCCTCATCATTTCCTTTTTCTTCTTGTTCAAAAGCTCTTTTATCTGCTTTTGCTTCTCTTTCCTTTACTTCTTCTGAAGTCTTTGGTATAAGTTCATCTTTAGATATTTTTTCAGCAAGTTCATCTAAATTTCTTGGTATAAATTCTCTTTCATAAGCTTTATTTTTATCTATTGCACCTTCTGTCATCATACGTATTTTGTCTTTAACTGAATCATCTAAATGAAATCTATTCTTTGGATCCTCATTTATATATATTTGCGCTATATCATGTCCTTTAGAATTAACTACAATATCTATTCTTTCTCCATTTGGCATTGTCATTGGAACAACGTAAGTTGTCATAAGTTTATTATCATCTCTTAACTCTGGATTCCAATTTTTCAATTTGTCTGGTTTTTCCTTTTTCATATAATCTGATAATGTCATTATATTTTGTGTATCTGCAGCACCGTTTTTTCTACTCATTTCTCCAAAGTTCGAATTGAAAGCAACTTCAGCTGCAATAAAAGCTTTCATTCCCATTCCTAATTCATTTAAAACACTTCCATCTGCCATATTTTTATATCCTCCAAAACTTTCTTTTTTTACTTATCTATTATATAAATATATTATGATAAATTCAAGTTTTTTATAAGTTTTTTTCTATTATATAAAGAAGGTATTAATTCATTTTTTAATACCTTCTTCATTTTTAAATATTTTTATTATTTTTAGTTTTTGGATATAAATTATCTACAAGCAATTCTTCTTCTATTCTAGCTTCTTCAAGCTTTTTTTCACGTTCTATTTCCTTAGCTCTTCTTTGAGCTTCACGCTCTCTATTTTTCTTTTCTCTTTCTTTTTGCTTTCTTGCTTTTTCTTCTTTTTTCTTTTTTAGATTTTTTTCTTTTTGAATTTTCTTTAATATTTCTGCTTCTTTTCTTTGTTCTTGTTTTTGAAGCTCTATATTTTCATTTAAATCTTCATTTACAATAACTTCTGAAAAATTCGAATTCATGTTAAAGCTATATTCTTGTTCTATTTCATTGTTTTTTTCTATTAATTCATTTTCAACTTCTTTTGCTAATTCTTGAACTGATTTTGCTTTTACTTGCTCAGTACTTACTAAATTTGAAGTTACTTCTTCTATTGTTTTTATAGGATTAAATCCATGCTTTGCACCAAATATCCTAGCAAATTTATTCATTGAAATTTTATCTGTAAACTTCATTTTACTTGTTTTCCATAATAGTTCTACATTGTAATCTATTTCAATTTCTGATTCATATAAAGCTTCTTTTCTAGATTTTTCACATCTAAATTTGTATGCTTTTCTACTTTCTCCATCATTTCTCGGAAATTCTCTTGCCATAGCATATACATAAGCTTCTGCTTTGTTTGATGCAACTTTTCTTTCTATCCAAACGCATTCATCATAATCTATTAATGTTGCATATACTAATGGGTCTATTCTATTTGCTTGACTTTTAGTTAATGAATACATTAACATTAAAGCTTCAGTTCTTTTTCTTACTAAATATGATGAATAATGTGCTTTTACAAATCCATCAGATGTATCTAGTCCTCTAACTAATTTTTCTGTAAAACATTTTTTTGAAAATGCTCTACAAACTTCATTATCGCTATCTACAATAACTAATACTGCATTTGCATTTTCTTCAATTTGATGTTCTTCATGTTCGTTTGCATACATTGATTCTTGTTTTTTTACTTCAGCTTCTTGTTTCTTGATTTCAGATTTTTCTTTTGCCTCAAGCATTTTATTTTTTAAATTTTCTTGTAATTTTTTGCTAAATTTTATAAATTTAATTTTTGATTTTTTTAGTTTTCTTTTTACAATTTTAATTGTTTTAGTAAATTTTTCATTTTTTATAGATGAATTTTGTGGAATTTGAACACTAGCTGTAACATTATTTGGAATTTCTGCAAAAATAATATTTTCTGTTTTTTGTGGTTCTTCTTTTTCTTCAGAATCTTGTTCTACTTCGTTTTCCAATTCTTGAACTTCAACATTTTCTTGTACATCAGGTTCTACTATATTTTCTTCTTGCTTAACTTCAATTTCTTCTTGTTCTTCTATTTCTTGCTCTTCCACTTCTTCTGTTTCATTTTTTTCATCTATTATTGCATTTACTAAAATTTGTTCTTCATTTTCAATTTTTGTTTCTTCGCTATTTGATACTTCAAAATTTGTTGTACTTTCTGTTAATAATTTTTGCTTTTTATTTTCTTTTATTTTTTCTATACAAATTTTTAATTTTTCTTTTAGAGTTTGTAAAACTTTTGAACTTGTTTTTTCTTCTTTTTCTTCTTTAACTTTTACTTTATTTAAAACTACTCCAATTATTCTTCCACCAACATTTTGAATATCTCTTTTGGTTTTCCATAAATCATCTTTCTTTGTTTTTCTTGGAATTGATACTATAAGAGACTGATGTTGCATGTCTTGAAAGAATTAAAGAATCTATTTTATTTAGTATAATAGTTCCATCTAGTATAATTACATCATAAAATACACTTAAGTCTTTTAACATTTGAGCAAATTTTTCTGAGCTTAATAATTCAGATGAATTTGGTGGTACTGTACCAGATGTGATGACATTTAAATTTTTTATATTTGTTTCTTTTATAAAACTATTTATTCTTTCATTTATTTCAACTCCTGTTTCATCTAAATTAGACAAAAAATTTGAAAGTCCCATATTATTTGGCAAATTAAAAAGTTTAGCTTGTTTTCCTGTATTTAAATCACATCTATTAAAATAACTTTTTTCCCAACATTTGCATAACTTATTGCTAAATTAGCTGATACATAACTTTTACCTTCTTTTTGTACAACTTGTTATTAATATAATATTTTTATTGTTGTTATTTACATTTAAAAATTGAATATTTGATCTAAGTTTTTTGAAAGCTTTATTTGTTGATGTTTTTTCAACTTCTGAACTAATAAGTTCTAATCCTTGATTTTTCTTTAAATTTTTAGCAGGAATTAAAGCTAAATTCTTTAGAGAGAAACTGCTTTCTATATCTTTACTATTTTTTACATTTTTTTCAATTTGAATTAAAACTAAAATGTATAATGTATCTATTAAAATTCCAATTAACAATGAAACTACTGCAAATACAAAAATTGTAATACCATTGTTTGAATTTACTATATGTGCATTATCAACTATGTATACTTCTGTATTGTTATACATTTCTTTAACTTTGTTTGAAAATATTTTTGTGATTTCTTTATTTGCATTTATTGAATCATCTGAGTTTTCTGAAGAAACTCTTATTTGAAATGTATCTGAATCTGATATTCTTTTTACAGAAATATTTTTACTTGTAATTTCACTGTTTAAATTTAAATTGCTTTTTGCTAAATTTATATTTGATGCACTTTTTATTAATTCTTCAAATGTTGATATTAAATTATTTGTTAATTCGACATTGCCATTATGTTTTGTTTCTTCATCTTGCGCATTTTCTGTTTTCATTAACAACATTGATGTCGAAGAAGTAATTTTCTTAGGCATAAAAACCCCAGCATACACTGTACCAACTAACATACAGATTATAGCAACAGCCATTACATATAATTTTTTTTGTTCTAATTTTTCCAAAAATAACATAATAATTCCTCACAAAAATAAAAAGACACAAATAAACAACTTTTTATTTGTATCTTTTGTAAAATATTCTTGAATATTATACCAAATTTTCCTGCAATATTCAATAGTTTAAGAATATTTATTCAATCTTTTTTATCTTAAAATAAAAGTATTTTTATTTTAGTTATATAACAAAAAAGGTATGCAAAATTGCATACCTTCAATTTCAAACTTTATTAAATATTGTAATCTGAAACTTTTTTATAAGCATATACTGCTGATAAAGCAAGTGCTACAACAACAAATACTACAGTTCCATTTGTACCTGCATAAGGTAATTTTTTACCTGATGAACTTTCATTTTCTGTATTTGATTTTGCTTTGTTTGTATTAGTATTTGTTTTATTTGATGTATTAGTATTTGTTGTATTATTTCTTGATCTATTTGAATTTGTGTTTGAAGAATTTGGTCCAGCTCCTACAGAATCTGTTGCTCCTACATCTGCTGTATTATTATTTGTTAAAGCATCTCCTGCTGTGTTATTTTTTGATGCTGAATTTGTTGGAATTAGTGGTGATGTTGCTAAAGAATTTACGCTTCCAACTGCTAATACAAGCATTACGATAACTACTAAACTAACTAATAATTTTTCTTTTCTTAATTTAAACATTTTATCCATCTCCCTATTACTTAACATCTGTTCATATTATAACATATACAAAATTTTTAATGCAAGTTTTTTTTACATTTTTTTCAATTGTAATAATACTGTAATATATATTATTATACATTAAATCTAAATAAAACAATATCTCCATCTTGCATTATGTATTCTTTTCCTTCTGATCTAACTAATCCTTTTTCTTTAGCTTGAACCATTGATCCATTAGCTTTATTTATTAAATCATCAAAAGAAATAACTTCTGCTTTTATAAATCCTCTTTCAATATCTGAATGAATTTTTCCAGCAGCTTGTGGTGCTTTTGTTCCAATTTTTATTGTCCATGCTCTAACTTCTGGTTCTCCTGCTGTTAAGAAAGACATTAATCCTAATAATTTATAACTTGCTTTTATTAATTTATCTAATCCAGATTCTTCTAAGTCCAAGTGCTTCAAGCATTTCTTCTTTATCTTCTTTTTCAAGTGTACTTAATTCTTCTTCAATTTTTACACATAAAGGAATAACATCTGCACCTTCTTTGTTTGCATATTCGACAACTTTTTTTACATTTTCATTTTCTTCAGGATTTTCTAATTCATCTTCAGAAACATTTGCAACATATAATGTTGGTTTCATTGTTAATAAAAAGCTTTCTCTTAAAACTTCTTTTTCTTCATCTGTATATTCTAAAGTTCTAGCACATTTTCCTTCTTCTAAAGTTGTTTTACTTTTTCTAATGTATCTATTTCAAATTGATATTTTTTATCTGCTTTTAAAAGTTTTCTTGCTCTATCTAATCTTTTTTCTATTGTTTCCAAATCTGCAAAAATTAATTCAAGATTTATTGTTTCAATATCACGAATTGGATCTATACTTCCATCAACATGAACAATATTTGAATTTTCAAAACATCTTACAACTTGAACAACACTATCTACTTCACGAATATGTGATAAAAATTTATTTCCTAAACCTTCACCTCTACTTGCTCCTTTAACAAGTCCAGCAATATCAACAAATTCAACAACTGCATTTGTTACTTTTTGTGGATTGTAAATTTCTGCTAATTTTTCTATTCTTTCATCTGGAACTGCTACAACTCCAACATTTGGTTCTATTGTACAAAATGGATAATTTGCACATTCTGCTCCAGCTTTTGTAATACTATTAAATAAAGTACTTTTTCCAACATTTGGAAGTCCAACTATTCCTATTTTCATATTATTCCTCCATTTTTTCAAAAAAATTTTAATATGCTTTAAATTTTTCTTGGAGCCCACTAGCGGACTTGGCAAGCCGCGTCCTAAAAACAGTTTACAAAACTGTTTTTACCTCATTTCATTCGGCCGTCCTTTTCAAGTCCGTTTAAGTGCTCAACTGTTTGGAGCCCACTAGCGGACTTGAACCGCCGACCTCTTCCTTACCAAGGAAGTGCTCTACCACCTGAGCTAAGAGGGCATTATTTTTACAGTCGCACGCAGCTTCATTTCATTACGCATACTGAGACTGTATAGCTCATTCTTCGCTAACACTCTCAGCATCTACCACCTGAGCTAAGAGGGCGTAACTTAAAACATATTAATCTTCATCATTTATACATTTTATTGCTTTTTTTCTTATTCTTTGGATAGCATTATCTATAGCTTTTACTGGCGAATCTAACTTTGTAGCTATATCTACATAGCTTTCTCCTTGAATATATCTATCTAATACTTTCTTTTCAAAAGTACTTAAATTTTGCTCTATTTTATTTTCTAAAATTTCTCTATATTCTCTTTTTGTAATTGTTTCTAATGGATCTTCTACTGTATTTGCATCTAAAATATCTATAACTTCTGTATCTTCATTTTCATCATATGCAGATATATTTAATGAGAAATAAGAATTTAGAGGAATATGTTTTTGCCTGTTAGATGTTTTTATAGCAGTAATTAATTGTCTTTCTATACATAAATTTGCAAATGTTTTAAAGGAATTATTCTTCTTGTCCAAATCAAAAGATTGTATAGCTTTAAATAACCCAATCATGCCTTCTTGAACTATATCATCGCTTTCTGCACCTATTAAGAAAAATCTATTTGCTTTCATATTAACAACATTTCTATATTTCTCTAATAAGTAATTTTGCGCTTCGTTATCGCCTAATCTAATTTTTTCGATTAAGCTTTCGTCTGAAAAATCATCATATTTATTGTTAAACGAATATGCACTTTTATACATTTTTTGTGTCTTGACCTCCTCAAAATGCTTTGATACAGCTATTATATGTGCTACAAGAATTAATGTCAATAGTTTATATCACAAATTTAGACTTTTTTAGGTAAAAAAATAGAGCATTTGCATGCTCTATTTTTATTTTTTACACTTTTATTTAGCATAATCAATTACTCTAGATTCTCTAATTACATTTACTTTGATTTGTCCTGGATATTCCATTTCATTTTCAACTTTTTTAGCTACTTCTCTTGCCATTATAACCATATCACTATCAGATACTTTTTCAGGTTTTACTATTAATCTAACTTCACGTCCAGCTTGAATAGCAAATGATTTTTCAACACCTTCAAAAGAATCTGCAATTTCTTCAAGTTTTTCAAGTCTCTTGATGTATGATTCTAATGTTTCTCTTCTAGCACCTGGTCTTGAAGCAGATATTGCATCAGCAGCTTGTACTAAAACAGCTTCTAAAGTAAGTGGTTCAACATCTCCATGATGAGCTTCTACAGCGTTGATAATTGATTCATTCTCTTTATATTTTTTAAGAACTTCAACACCTAATTCAACGTGTGTTCCTTCCATATCATGGTCTAATGCTTTTCCTAAGTCATGTAATAAACCTGCTCTTCTTGCAATTTTTGAATTAATTCCTAATTCTTCAGCCATTATTCTAGCTAAATTAGAAACTTCTATTGAGTGATTTAATACATTTTGTCCATAACTTGTTCTATACTTTAATTTTCCAATTAATTTTATTATGTCTGGATGAAGATTATTAACACCAGTTTCTAAAGCTGCTCTTTCTCCTTCTTCTTTGATGATTGTTGCAACTTCTTCTTTAGCTTTTTCAACCATTTCTTCGATTTTTGCTGGATGAATTCTTCCATCTTCAATTAATTTTTCAATGGCAATTCTAGCTACTTCTCTTCTTAATGGATCAAAACCAGAAATAATAACAGCTTCTGGAGTATCATCAATTATTAAATCGATACCAGTAAGTGTTTCTAATGTTTTTATGTTTCTACCTTCTCTACCTATAATTCTTCCTTTCATTTCATCACTTGGAAGTGCTACAACAGATACTGTTGTTTCAGATGTATGGTCAGCAGCACATTTTTGAATTGCAAAACTTACGATTTCTCTAGCATTTTTAACAGCATCTTCTTTTGCTTTTGCTTCTAAATCTCTAATTAATTGTGCTTTTTCTTGAGAAATTTCTTTATCTAAATCAGATAATAATTGTTGTTTTGCTTGTTCTTGAGTTAAACCAGAAATTCTTTGTAATTCTTCCATTTCTTTTTCATAAACTTTTTCTAAGTCTTGTCTTTTTTGTTCGTTATCTGCTAATTTTCTTTCTAAATCTTTTTCTTTACTATCATAAGCAGCAACTCTTTTTTCTAAGTTTTCTTCTTTTTGAATTAATCTTCTTTCTTGTGCTTGAATGTCGCCTCTTCTTTCTTTAATCTCTAAATCTAAATCATTTCTAATTTGTAAAACTTCTTCTTTAGCTTTAATCAATTCTTCTTTTTTTAAGTTTTCAGCCTCTATTTTTACGCTTTCAATTAATCTTTTAGCTTCTTTTTCTGCACTTTGAATTTTAGATTCTGCAATTTTCTTTCTTATAATCACACCTACTGGTATGAAAATTACAGCTGAGATTAGAAAAGTGGCAACAATAATTAAAGTTGTTTTTCATAATTACATTTACCTCTTTCTATTAAATTTTCAATGTACAACAAAATTATTTCATAAATTCAATTAATTATTTATATAATTTATATTGTATTTTTTCCTACACTATTATTTTATATGTATTATTGTAAACTGTCAAGTTTTTTTAAGTAAATTTAATTTTCAAACATCTTTTTTATTGCCTTTTTGTAAATTGATTTTGCAATATTATATCCATCTGGAATTATTTCAGAAAATTTATTCATACATACACTACCATTAACTTCCATAACTAAAATCTTTTTATCATGAAGTTATGGCAATATCTATACTTGCAAAATTTATATTCATAGCTTGTCCAGCCTGAATTGCAACAGATTTTATTTCATCTAATTGTGACTCTGTTTCATCTATTACTATTGCTGTTGCTCCATTATTTAAATTATGTTTCCAAGATACTGTTACCTCTTCTTTTTCTTTTGGAACATAATTTAAATCTAACTCTCTTATTACTTCTATATTTATATTTTCTGCTTCATTCTTTTCTTGTATTAATTCTTTAATTGTTCTTTTTCCATCACCAATTACAACTGGCTTTTTCTTTTTATAAATATAAAAATTTCACCATCAAGATAAATAACTCTATATTCGTAATCGATATCAACATAAGGACATGCACTTAATGTATCTTTTTTCACTAAAATAATTTTTAAACTACATTTTCTATTTCTTGTTTACTAGAACAAAAATATACATCTTTTCCTTCACAAGATTCATTTGCTTTTATAACTACTTTATTATTATTTGATATAATAATTCTTCTGCATCTCTAATAAATTTTTCTGCATAAAACTTACTTCTTGTTGTTGGGTTAAATATCATTCTATGTTCAATTGTTGGTACATTATTAGATTTCAAAACATCATATGTTGCGAATTTATCATGTGCTATATTATATGAATTAGCTGTATTTAAATCTAATTGATAACTCATTATATAATGAGTTTTATTATTCTTTCTTAACTCTCTAATCCAATTGTAAGAAATCATTTTTTGCTGTATGTCTTCTTCTTGGCATATTTCATCTATAATTTTAAAAAATGGTGCATCATAATTCATAAAAATTGCTCCTAATTAATTTATTTTTCTAAATAATTTTATTTGTTTTTGATTTATATATTTTATAACTAATATTATTCCTAAAACTGCAATTGCAAAAATTGTAATTTGTGCTTGTTTTAAATCTAAAGTAGCTGATATTCCTATAACAGCAAAAATTTCAATTATATATAATACAAATTGAAAAATCATATTAAAATTTTGTTTAACAACAGCATATTCTGTAGTCCAATTTAATTTTGGATTTTTTAAATCTATTAGTATCATTATATAATTATTAAGTACATTTATAGCAAATGAAACTATAAATAATGCTATTATCATCTGCACTTTCATATTTACAAATATTATTTTTTCTATAACTAATACATATATTGCAGGAATAATATTTAAAATAATTCCTGGTAATATTTTGTAAAAAAGCTGTTTACTTAATGGTATTGGAATTTGCTTCATAAATACGCTATCAGTTCCATCTCTTGATATTGCTGTTATTGCTATAAAATTAAATATATATAACATTATTATTAAAACAAGTGAAACTCCAAATCCTTCTTTAGAATTTATAGTGCCAAATGATTCCATTGCCATTTTAAATTCTTGTGTATTGTATTCCACAATTATTGGTATTGAAAATATAAATGGAAATAATACTGATGGTAAAACACATTGCATAAAAAATATTGGATTTCTTACTAATATTTTAAATTCTTTTTTTAAGTATGTTTTCCATAATTTATTTTTTTCAAAATCTTTAGATAAATTTATTTTCTTACCTTTTTTACTCCCCATAGAAATAAATTTTATTGCTGTTTTTATATATGTTTTTTCAAGAATTTTACATACAGCAAAATAAATAATTGCGGTTTCTATGAATAATATTACTATATTTTTTAAACCTTCAAAATTATTATAATTTACAAGCGCATTTAATAAAGGTATTGTTGTAATAAATACATTTGAAGATGTATTTATCATTTCACTATTAGACATTAATTCATTAGCAAGGTCTTGCTCTGTTATTTCTTCTTGACTGGCACTTCCTGCAAAAACTTGAATTGCTATTACTAAAAGCATTATAAGAAATACAGAAAAATATTGTACAAATTCTTTATTTCTAATTATTTTAGTAAATTTCATAACCATAATTACAAGAAATGCAGATACTGTTACTGGTACAATTGGAAGTAATAATATTCCAATTAAACCTATAATATAAAATGCTAAACTGCAATTTAATAAAATACCATAAACAATTAAAACTGGTAATAATAATGCTATTGCCACAAAATATTGTGCAATAATTAAACAATTAAATTTTGCCATAATTATTTTTAAAGGACTAATTGGTAATGGCAATAAATTTTCTATATCTTTTGAGAAAAATAGTAAATTTAAACTTGTAAATAATGTTTGAATAATTCCAAATACAATAATTCCAGAAAAAGCAAGTTGCAAAAATAATGTTTCTTGACCTATTTGCAATAAGCTAAAAATACATGCATAAGATATATACCCTGCAAATCCTGCCAAATAGGCAAATGCTAAAATATATATAATTATCATACCTATTTTGCCACTTTTCTTACTGCTTGTTCTATTTAAAGCACTTTTAAGTAGTACTTTTAGTAAGTAATAATACATCTTTCATAAATTTTACTCCGTAATTTCTAAAAATAATTCTTCTAAAGAAGCATCTTCTTTAAATTTCTTTTTCATTTCTTCATATGTTCCAACAAAAATTAATTTTCCTTTATTTATAATTCCAATTCTATCACATAACTTTTCTGCCACTTCTAAAACATGTGTAGAAAAAAATACAGAATTTCCTTTATCTGCATGTTCTCTCATAAGTAGTTTTAAATCATGAGCAGATTTTGGATCTAAGCCTGTCATTGGCTCATCTAATATCCAGTTTTTAGGATTATGTAGCATTGCTCCAATAACAATTATTTTTTGTCTCATTCCATGTGAATAGCTTTGAATTCTATCATTCAAATTATCATACATATCAAACATTTTTGAATATTTTTCTATTCTTTCTTTTCTATCTTCTTTTGAAACATTATATATATCTGCAAGAAAATTTAAATATTCTATTCCTTTTAGTTTTAAAAATAAATCTGGACTATCTGGAACAAATCCAAACTGTTTTTTGCATCTATTGGATTTTCTTTTATACTAATATCATCTATAAATATATCTCCTTCGTCTATATCTATAACACCAGTAATCATTTTTATTGTAGTTGTTTTTCCAGCACCATTTGGACCTAAAAATCCAAATATTTCTCCATCTTTTATTTCTAAACTCAAACCGTCGATTATTTTTGAGTCTTTTACATAGCTTTTACTTACGTTTTCGATTTTAATCATATTATACTCCTCCTAGCTAAAAAGCGGGCATCAAGTCCGCTTTCGTACTACTTATTAAGTTTTGTAATAATTTTTAGTACTTCAGAAACGCTCCATGCTTGTGCAAATGTTCCTCCTGCAGTATAAGGTGCTTGTGAATTATAAAGTTCTGAAATACTTCCAATACCAACATCATATACTTCATTTTTAAATGTTGAAAATACATTTTTTATAAGTTTTTCATATTCTATTAAAAGTTTTTCTTTTTCTAATCTATCTTTTTCATCATTTATTATATTTTTTAAAGCATCATGATATAAGCCTATAAGCCAAACCCATACAGCTCCTTGATGATAAGCAGAATCTCTTTCTACTGGTCCTCCTTCATAATATGGAATATATCCTTCTTCACCTTTTGCCAATGTACGTAATCCATATTTTGTTAATAATTTACTTGTACATGTTTTAAAAATAGTTTTTCCCATTTCTGAAGATGGTTTAATTACTGGATATGTTGTAGATATACTAAATAATTGATTTGGTCTAATTTTATCATCTCCAATAACATCATATAATGATTTTTTCTTTTTATTATAAAATTGATTTTGAAATTCTTTTTGATGTTTTGTTGCTATTTTTTTATATTTATCTGCAACTTCTTTTTCATCAAATTTATTTGCTAAATTTTCTAATGTTCGTAAAGCATTATACCAAAGTGCATTTAATTCTACTACTTTTCCATTTCTAGGTGTAACTGCAAAATTTCCAATTTTAGCATCCATCCAAGTATTTTGTGTTGTTTCTGTTCCTGATGATAATAATCCATCTTTATCTATATAAATATTATTATCATCTAAATCTATACCATTCATATAGTTTTCTGCAATATCTTTTAATTTTTCATAAATATTTTCCTTTATAAAATCATAATCTTTTGTATATTGTAAATATTTATTAACTTGTTCAAAAAGTAACAGTGATGCATCTGCACTATTATATAATGGTCTATTATCAAATCCAGAATATCCATTAGGAACTAATCCATATTTAATATCTCTAGTAAATGTTAATAATATTTCTTTTGCTAAATCAAATCTTTTAGTAATTAAAAGTAATCCTTCATAAGCAATTAATGTATCTCTTCCCCAATCTAAAAACCAAGGAAAACCTGCAATTATTGAATGTGTTCCAAATGATTGTCTATTTATTACAAAAGAATCTGCACTAATTATTAAATCTTTTAATAATTCATTATAATCTTTTTCATTTTTTGTAAGTTTTGATTTTTTTATTAAAAGTTCAGATTCATCTACTATTTTTTGTAATCTTGATATTTCCTCTTTAAATACTTTATCACTATCTATTTGCTCTATATTCTCTTCAAGTGATGCAACAAATGTTATTTTCTTTGTTTCTTTTGGTTTTAAAGATATTTCATATCTTCCAGAAACAACAAGGTTTTCTAATGAATCAAATCCTCTTTCTTGTTCTTTTATATAATGCATATTTCTAAACATATCATTTGTATGTTTAAAATATTCGCCAGCATTTACATACATATAAATTGGTTGATTTCCATCAATTTCAAGCTTAACTTTATTTTGCTCTACTTTTTGATTTAATGCAAATTCATGATTTGGAGTTTCAGAATGAAAATCTCTAAAATTTAAAACTGGTGCTAAAGTTAATTTTGCAGTCATATTTTCCATTTTTTATTTTATATTGTACAACTACTGTATTTCTACCATAAATCATAGAAATTGTTTTTACAATTTTTATATCTTTTACTTTATAAGTAAAAACTGGTAAATAATCTTTTTCAAAACTATCTAAATTTTTATATCCATCTGAAATATAATTTTTACATACATTAGTATATAAATTATATTCTTCACCATTAACTTCTATTTTTTCATCTACTTTAGAAACAAGTAAATGTCTCTGAGCTGGTGGAATTAATGGAGCTACTAAAAGTCCATGATATCTTCTAGTATTTGCTCCAATTACTGTTGATGAACAAAATCCACCTAATCCATTAGTTATAATCCATTCTTTATTTAAACACTCTTTTAAATCTATCTTTTTCTTACTTATTTTCATTTGTACTCTTCTCCATTTATTTTATAGCTATTTTTTTCTACGTACTGGTTCTCTTCTTCTTTGATTTTTCCATTTTTTCTATTTCTTTTGCTATTTTCTTATTTTCAGCAGTTTTCTTTTCTGTATTTTTTATTGATGCAACTCTATCCTTATATTTTTCTTTAAACTTACTGCCTCTATTTTTATGATCTTCGTAAGTTTTTCTTGAAAATGGTTTTTCTTTAACTTTAACTAAACGTTTTTCATTTTGAGCAATTATTTTTTTCTGCTCTTTTAAAACTGATTGTAATAATAAATATTCTGTATCATTTTGCATATCATGGAATTTTAAATCATTACATAACATTTCAATAATAGTTGCTGCTAAAATTTCTGGATTATGACGAACTTTTCCATCTTTTATACAAGACATATTTCTTTGAATAATTTTAATATTATAATTATTTAATCTTCTACTATCAATTTCAACTAAGTCTGAACCTTCTTTATTATATTTTCTTATATATTCTGGAACAACTTCTCCAGTATCAGCTAAACAATAATCTATTATATCTGTACCAACATGTTCTTTAATTACTCTAAAATGTTCAGATAAATCATAATTATCTGTTTGACCAGGTTCTGTCATAATATTTGAAATATAAAATTTCATTGCTTTACTATCTTTTATAGCTTTAGAAACATTTTTTACAAGTAAATTTGGTAATACATTTGTATATAAACTTCCTGGTCCAATAATAATAACATCTGCATCTTCAATTGCTTCTATAACACCTGGTGATGGTCTACAATTTGATGGTGAAATATATATTCTATTAATTTTAGCAACTTTTTCTACAACTACTTCTGGTATTCTATCTTTTTGTTTTATTGTAGTACCATCTGCAAGTTCTGCACAAATTGTTATTTCATCAAATGTAACTGGTATTACTTTTCCATTTATATTTAAAACTTCTGTACTTTTTGATATAGCTTCTGAAATATTTCCATATATTTCATTCATTGCTGTTAAATAAATGTCTCCAAAATTTAATCCTCTTAATCTTTCATTATTGAAATTTAAGTTCATAAGTTTTCTCATAGCAACATCTTTATCTGACATTGCAATTATACTATCTTTTATATTTTTTAAAGTTGCATTTTCATATTTTGAATTATTTCCATAATCTGACATTGTAATAATTGCAGTTATATTATTTGTGTATTTTCTAAATCCTTCAATAACTGTATTTAATCCTTTTCCACCACCAATTACAACAACTTTTGGTCCTTCTTCATAAACTTTTCTATTAAATATTAATGATTTTATATTTGCTTTAGCTTTTTTTCCTTGTTCTGTTGAAGCATTATTGGCTTCAATAATTATTTCTAAAGATCTTTTTTGTATAAATACAACACTAACAACAATAGAAATAAATCCAACAACAAATATTATAACTGTTTTTCCTAATTCAAAAAATGTTATTTCCTCTGAAACTAAAATTTTTGCAATACCATAGCAAACAAGTATTATACCAACTAAAATTAAAAGAATCCATCTTTTAACTTTAGTACTAGCCTTAAACCATTCAAAAAAAGATTTCATTATTTTTCATCTCCTAATACTATTATTTCTAGTTCTATGTCTATTTCAAATTTTTTCTTTACTTCTCTTTTTACATATTCAACTAGTTTTAAAACATCATTTGCTGTAGCTTTTCCTTTATTTACAACAAATCCTGCATGTTTAGTAGATACTTCTGCATCTCCAACACTATAACCTTTTAATCCACACTCATCAATTAACTTAGCTGTAATATATCCTTCTTTTCTTTTAAAAGTACTACCTGCATTTGGATATTCTAAAGGTTGTTTTTCTTTTCTTAAATTTGAATATTCTTTTACTTTTTCATCAATTTCTTTCTTATTTCCTTTTTGTGCTTTAATTGTTGTATCTATAATTATTGCATCTTTTAATTCTGAAAAAATACTATTTCTATATTCAAATTTATGTTCTTCTAAGTTTAATGTTTTAATTTTGCCATCATATGTCATATATCTTGACTTAACAACAATGTCTTTCATTTCATTACCATAAGCACCAGCATTCATACGAATTGCTCCACCAATAGTTCCTGGAATTCCAGATAAAAATTCTAATCCTGCAATTTCTTCTTTTCCTGCAATTAGAGATAATGTAGCAAGTGTCATTCCAGAATCTACTGTAATTTGAACTTCATTTGAACTTCTTTTTATTTTAAAATTATTCAAATTAAGTTTTATAACAAAACCTCTAATTCCACCATCTCTAACTAAAAGATTTGTACCATTTCCAACAATTGTAATTGGAAATTTTTGGGATTTGCAACTTTTAAAACATTTTTAATTCTTCTACTGAATTTACTATTATGAAATAATCTGCATTTCCACCTATTTTAAAAGATGTATGTTTTGACATAGGTTCATTTTTTAAGATGTTTTTGTTTACACTTACAACATCTTGTAACATTTTTTCAACATCTTCCATTTTTGTCATTCCCTTCTTGTAGTTATTATTTTTATAATATAAAAATTCATACCTTATACTATCATTTTTTTACGTTTTTTACAAGAACTTACTTGTACTTTTTTAATAAAAAATAAGGACTAAAAAGTCCTTATAAATAATTTTTTCCTCTATAAACCATTCGTGATACATATATAAGTTTATTTTCATAATCTATTGTATATAATACAATATAGTTTTGAATTACTATTTTATGATATTCTCTGTTTAATCTATCTGTTTTTTCAATTTTTACATATAATTCTGGTGAATCAGACAGAGCTAAAATTCTTTCATTCACTTTAGAAATTAATTTCTTAGCTGCTATACTATCATTTAATATATTTGAAATGTATAAATATATTTCATTCATTTCCTCAATGCATTGTTCTGTAAATTCTACTTCAAATTTTTTATCTTGGGAATCCATACTTTTCTTCAAATTCTTTTATAACCTCCGTTGCTTTTCTAGTACGCCCCATTTTTATATCTTCTTCTGATTTCAATAAACTTTCTATTGTCTCTTCATCAAGTATTTTATCTTCTACTCTATTAATACAATTAGTTTGTTGCATAAAATCACCTCATTTCAATTTATATTTTTATTATAACACCTTTTTACAAATTATAAAACTCAACATTTGAAAATAATTAAACAAAAAGGTAGAACATATAAAGTGACCTTCACTTTATTTTGTTCTACCCCTAATTTTATATTTAGTTCATTGTGTTTGAAGATACTTCTTTTATATTAATATCTCTAACGTGTTCAATTTTCTCCCAAGTTGTAGTTGGTTTTATTAAACATTTTATATTTATTAAAATCCAAGAACCTAAGAATAAAGGATAACATAGAATTCCTTTTATCATTGGTTTTATTTCTTTTTTCTCTAATGCCATAATTAATGTTCCTGTAACTACTGGAAGTATAAATGTAGCAATTAGATATCTTGAAAAGTTTCCAACTAAATCTGCAAATGTCATTTCAGCACCTAAGTATAATAATGTATTTACTCCTAATAAAAGGAATGTTAATAACATCATTGGAATACCAAACATATATAATAAACCATCAAAATTCATTAATGTTTTGTGCTCTTTTACTCCATTTGCTAAATCTTTAGTATATCTTTTCATACATTGTAAATGACCAACTGACCATCTAGAACGTTGTGACCAACTTGCTTTAAATGTTGTTGGTTGTTCATCATATACTATTGCATCAACTGCCCAACCTAATTTTCTACCAGATGCTATATTTATTAAAGAATATTCTATATCTTCTGTTAATGTTTCTGTTTGCCATCCATCTGGTTTTAATAAATCAAATTTTACCATAAATCCTGTACCATTTAATAATGGTGATAATCCTAAGTTATATCTAGCTAAATGATAAAATCTATGCATCATCCAATAGAATATTGCATATCCTGCTGATATCCAACTATCTGTAGGATTTTTTATATCTCTATATCCTTGAACAACTTCTTCTCCTTGACATAACTTTTTGTTCATATTTTTTAAGAAGTTTTTATCTACTATGTTATCTGCATCAAATACGCACATTGCATCATAATCTGCATTTTCTTCTATTTTTTGTTGTAAGAACCAATTTAAAGCAAAACCTTTTGTTTTATTTCTTCATCAAATCTTTTTAAAACTATTGCTCCTGCATCTTTTGCAATTTGAGCTGTATTATCTGTGCAGTTATCTGCAATAACATATATATCATATAGTTCTCTTGGATAATCTTGTTCTTGAAGACTATCTACTAAGTTTTTAATTACTGATTCTTCATTATGAGCTGGAATTACAGCCATAAATTTATGATCTTTTTCAATTAATAATTTTTTGTCCTTTAATTTTATTAGTGAACAAAAACTTACTACAATTTGATATGCCCAATATATTGTTATTATCCATATCAATGCTTGTTGTAAAAGATATAAATATTTCATCTTTCAACCTCTCTTTATATGATTTTGGCACTTTTGTAATGTTATTGCTATTGCACAGTTTCTATTATACCATTTTATGGATTTCATTTCAAGTTTTTTAAGAAAAATTAAGAATTTTGTAGAATTACGCCTACTATATATTATAAGGATTTTTAAAATATTTATTAGTAAATTATATGCAAAAAGTTTAAAAATATAATTTAAATTGTTTTGAATTTTTTTCCAAAATAAATTTTTGTATACAAAATTTAATAAAAAATAGGAAGCAAATTTTGCTTCCTATATATTTTTATTAGTTTCTATAAATCCTATTAAAGGATACCTAATTATTAGTTATCACTATGTGATGTATTTCCATCAAATGTTGCATTTTTTGTAGATTGTGTATATTCTAATTGTAATCCGAAATTTACTTGTTTATCTTCATCTGTTAATGCTTCTGTAGAATTTTTATCCCATTCTACTGTGAAATGTATTGTACAAACTTCGTTTGGTTCTAATGTTTTATGTCCATCTGGGTTTGTTGTTTTAATAACATCTAAACCTGTTATTTTAATATGGTCATTTCCTGTTATATTTGTTGGAACAACTTTTGTTACGTCTGCTGAAATATTTCCTACGTTTTTAATATCAAATTTAAATTCAGCTCCAGCTCCTGGATAAGCTAAATCGGCAACAACAACATCTAATGTATCCTTATCATCTCCAATTGTTATTTTTGTATTTTTTGTATCAACACCAGCTGATGTTACTACTCCTACATTTTGGAATTCTAAATCGAATGTTCCTTTTGCATTTGCTGTTCCTGATATATTTAATACATCAGAAAATGCTGCATATCCTACAGCTAATGCTAATAGTAATACTATTAAAGCTATTACTAATATTTTTTTGTTTGATTTTGTTTTTGTGTTTGTGTTTTTCATTTTTTTCTCCTTTAAATTTTATTTTTATTTTTTATATAAACCGATTAATTAATCGATATTACCAAAATTACATGTCTTCTTTCTCTTTTTCTTGAGTTTCAGAAGATTGCTTATTTGTATCATCAGGTTGTTTTATATTTTCTGTTTCATTTTTATCTACAACTTCATTTCCTACAACAGTATTTGTGACTGTATTAGTATTAACTGTATTTGAGTTAACTGAATTTGTTAATGTATTTGTATTTACTTCATTTGCATTTGAATTATCTGATGAAGATTCATCTGAAGTTGTACCTTTATCTTCAGAAAGAAGCTTTCCATTTAATGTTACTTTTTGTATTGTTATTCCTTCTGGTTGTTCTTCTTCATAAGTCAAATATGCCAAAATATTTATTTTATCTCCATATTTAACAACAGAATTTGCTTCTGTAAGTAATATAGTTATTTTATTTCCAGAAACTAATACTTTTTCTGCTTGAGTTATTCCCAAATTTTCTTGAGATTGCTTTTCAAACAATCCATTAATTTCTTCGAAACCAACCTCTATATTTCCAGATGTAAAATCTTCTTCTAAATTAGTTATTTCTAAATTAACTTGATATATGTATGTTCCATCTCCTTGTTGCCAACTAGAAATAGTCTTATAAGTATATTTACTACTTGAATAATCATTTACTTCAGGCATTGGAGTAAATACTTCTCCTACTTGTAACATTGATGGATCATCTTCTTGTACTAATGGTTTAAAGTTTGCTGTTCCATCAATTTCCAAATAATCTGAAAGCATTGCATATCCACAAGCTACAAGAAACATACATGAGCCAAATATTAAGAAAACTAACATTGGATTTAGTGGCTTTTTCTTTTTTCGCATTTTATATTTTCCCATAAGCTTCCTCTTTTATGATTGTTTTAACACATATAAATATCTAACACGGTTACTAATAATAGAGAATTGTGCTTCTTTTTCATCTTTTTCAATCCAACATAAAATTGGTTTGTAAAGTTCTTCTGATAATTTAATTAATTCTCCGAATTTTGATACCATAATTGTATTTTCTACATCTGTATCTACTTGATTTTCTACAACAACAACTCTGTCTTGGCAAGATTTTAAAATTCTGTTTAATTCAGCTTTAAAGTCATTTCCAATAACACGTAATTTTTGTGTTCTGTATGCAACTGCATAAATAATGTAAATACCTAGAATTATAACAGCTACGCTACATGAAGCTTTTACAGCATCAAAATCAACTTTTTCTTCTGTAGTTGCTTTGCTCTTTATAGATTTTGTATCTGTATCTGTTCCTTTATTTTCTACAACAGCAATCTTGCTTCCTAAATCTATACTAAATTCTGATTTATATTGATTATTTACAGTTTGTGATTCAATGTTTGCTGCTGTATCTACTGTTAAAACAACATTTAATTTTGCTTTTACATTCATTCCCATTGTTTGTTTGAAATCTTTTATAATTTCATGATATTTTGAAAAATCTACATTCACTACTTCTTCAATTTTTAACTTATCTGATTTTGCATCTAATGTTCCAACAGTTTTTAAATTTTCTTTTTTATTTAAAACAACATATTCTTTATCATCAGCTTCATAAGTTGCAACCATTACAGTATCTACTTTATAATTGTATTTTACTGGTACTGGTTCTTCAGCTGTATCTGAATATGAATAATTCAAACTAATATCTAATGAAGATACTAAATCTGAAATATATGTTTGACCTGGTAGCATTATTTGTTCTTCAATATATGGATTACTCTTTATATTTACAGCATAGTTTGAAGAAAATTTATTTGTATACTTATAAATTTCTTTTTGCTCTGTAACAACCTCTACCTTTCTTGTAAAAGCATCATACAATTCTGCAGATCCTATTCCAAACATTAAAATTCCAACTAATACTAAGACAAATCTTGCTTTGTTGTTTAACTTCAACTTGTCACTTACCTTTATTCTTTGGTTCATAATTTCCTCCTAATTTCCAGTTTCTATATCTACTTGAACTTGATTACTCAAGTTATTAATCCATATTGTTGGCCATGCTATATATCTTATTTTAAATATAACTTTTCCTACTACCTGATCTTCTCTTACAGGATCCATATCCTCTGATGAGTTATTATCTCCTTTTGTTATGTATATATATTCTCCATCTTTTTGCTGAATTTCTTTTATTCTATGTACAACTGTATATCTATCTCTTTTGTATTGAATTACATCTCCCTTTTTCAGGTCATTTGGTGTACACTCTTTTATAAGTACTAAATCTCCTGCCCTTATTTCTGGGTACATACTTTGTGTAGCAATTCCGACAGGTTTTATTGGGAATATTCCAAGTGCAAACCAAATTACTATAACTAAACATACTCCTAAAGGAATTATTCCAGATGGTTCTATTGGTCTTGAAACCTCATTTAAATGGAATCTTGATTTTGAATATATAAAATATCTACAGTAAAGTAATAATATAAGTGGGAATATTGAATCTATAATAGCTTCTAATACCCATGGTGATTTTGGAAGTATTGGTGGTAACCATAACAATAAGCAGTTTAATAGTTCATATATAACTGCTGGTGTATGGTCTGTATATATTTCTATAAATGTAAATAAAATATTTTTTATTAAACTTGGTATTAATGTATAGAATATTGTTTTAAATAAATAATAAACATTTATATTATTCATTAATGACAATATGTTTACGTCTTGAATTGTAAATACTATTACAACTAAAACACATATTAATCCTCTATCTTTTTTGAAAACATTATTTACTAATTTACATCTTATGTACTCTCTTAAAAAGATTACAAGTCCAGTTGAGTATAAATTAAACATTATACCTCTAAGCGTTGCAGAATACGGATTTGTTCCATATCCAGTTAACACACCAGATAATAAATACAATAAAGCATGCAGTAGCATTGTTATAAATACATACTGAATTATATCTTTTTTGTATTTATTTGTTTTGTATGGTGGCAAGTATAAAACTGCCAATACTAATGCCAGTACTAAGAAAAACACTGGATTTATTACATAAGTGTATATATTTCCAAACGATGTTAACCAAAATTGAGAAAGTAAAAAATATGCTAGCAATATTACTAATATTATAATTGTTGATAATTTAGATTCTCTCATATTTTTTCCTTTCGTAAATTTATTTTAGTAAGTGAGATTTAATCTCACTTACTTTATTATTTTAAAATTTCTAATTGAATTGTATCTCCAACTTGTCCTGTTACAGATATTGGTAATTTTATTATTGGACGGATTGAGTACATTCCTATAGAAAATCCAATATCTCTCATAGAGCCATAATTTCTTACAACCATTAAATTATTGTTTCCATCGGCACTAAGTCCTTTACTAGCAATTCTCCAACCTGTTACTCCATTTTGTGAACCAGTAAAAGGTATATATAATGGATCAGCTTCACCATCATCATTAAGTAATGGTATTTCATTTACAGTATCTGTTACGCTGTCATACCATTCATCACGAGTAAATGTATATGATGTTCCCATTTTTCCATTAAAACTATCTCTAAACAATTCTATTGTTGGTGAACCTGTTGCTACTGCGCCTTCTATTCCAGAAGCAAATTCTGTCCAAATAGATGAATCAGTTAGTACACTTATAAAATGGTCAGCACTCTTATAAGAAGATACACCTGTTGTTCCAGAACCCTTTGTTAATTCTGCAGATTTTGGTACTACTGAATATGGCAAATATCCTTTATAAATTAAATATACATAATCTTCATCTACTAAAAATAATTGCCAATCTGTTACTTGAGTTTTTTGTGTAATAGGATTTCCTTCTTCATCTGTTCCTGTTACTTCTGTAACTTCTGTAACATAATCAACATCTTTTCCATAGTCTTCTGGTGTTACTTGACTTGCTATTGTTGGATATTGAGGTTCTGGTTTTGGTTTATATTCATCTGGAACTACACCATCATGTGAAGGAACTCCATCAAATAAGGTTGTATTTCCTAATGTTTCATCCTCTACAGTTCCGCTTCCTACATCTTGTATATATTCAACTTCTAAATCGAATGTAACTGTATCATTTTCAGGTGTTAAAAGAATTTCTGAATCTTTTGGCCATACAACTATAAAGTGTATATTACAAACTCCTTTTGGTTCTATAGTTGGATGTTCTTCTGATATGACTTCTAATCCTTCGATTTTAATAACATCATTTCCATTCAAATTATTTTTTACATTAACTTTATTTACTTTTGCAGGTATAGTTCCTACGTTTACTATATCTACTGTGAATTCAGCACCAGCTCCTGGGTAAGCTAAATCAGCAACTGTTACTGTTAGTGTTTTCTTATCTTCTGAAGTTACTATTGATGTATTTGTTTTGTTTATACCAACTGATGTTTCTTCAACTAAAGCTTCATTTTGGAATTCTAATCCAAAAGTTCCACTTGCAGTTGCTGTACCAGATATTGTAAGTATATCTGAAAACGCTGCATATCCTACAGCCAATAAGATTAATAGTACAATTAAGAATACTATAACCACGCTTTTGTTTGTTGTTCGTTTTGACATTTCAAACTCCTTCTTTATTATATTTATTCAAACAAAATTAATATAATTTTGTCTAAAAACATCCTTAAATTGTACATCACTAATTCTTTTTTATTTAATTATTAAAATACAACCAGAGCGCAATTTCACGCTTTATGTTCATAGTTATTTTATGCTAAAAGCCACAAAATTCCAATTTCTTTTACATTATATTTGCAATACATTTGTGTAACATTTTATGTAAAAATAATATACAATTGTAATATACATTTTGCCATACTATATGTTATAATCAAAATGTATATTTTTGTAAGGAGATGTGGCACAAATGATAAAATGTGATTATAATCAATTTAAAAATCAATTAAAAAAGGATCAGATAAAGTTCCTAAATGACTTAGAATGTAAACAAGTTCAAGTTAAAAACGATATTGAATCAACTATTGAAAGAAAAGAACAAATAGTAAAGAAACTTTCAAAAGGTAATGTAAAAGTATTTGCACAAAAGCCAAAAGATGTTCGTGAATATGTTAATAGTTCAGAATTCTCTTTTGAGAGTGTTGAAACATTACTACAAAATTTAACAAATTTACAACTTCAATATCATGACATTGAAGATATGATAATAATACTTGGACTACATAATGAAACTTCAGATAAAGAAACTTTAGGAAGAAATATTAGTGATTTAGCAGAAAAAATCTCTCTTGCAAAAAAATTTGAAGACACAACAAAAGAAGATAATGAAAAATATAATTTATTAATAAATGACTTTTTAAATACACCTATAGTTGAAAAAAGTGGTACTTTAAGTCCAGCAGATAGAGCTCTTTTAATGAAAGATTTTGCTGATAATTTAGTTTTAAAAGTATCAGAAAAAAGTCAAATTGTAGAATTACCTTATACAAAATCTGAAATTGAAAAATTCTTAGAACTATATCCTAATGATTATCAAACTCCAGAAGATGTAATTATAAAAGAATTTACTGGTGCTTATTCTATGTATAACAAACATCCTGTTCTTGCAAGATTTAGAGAAGCATATTATTTAAGTAGAACTAAAGAAATGAAATCAATTGTTGATTCTTTCACTTTTGCTAAAAATATGATGTTCAAAGGAGAAATAAATCCAACAATAATTGCAGCAGTTAAATCTCAAAAACAATTAGAAGATTATATAACTTGCTTACAAAATAATACTTTAAACGATTTTCCTCATTTCAAAATCGTATTTGAAGTTAGCCCTATCTAATAAACTATTTTTAGTTTATTTTAGATATAAATAGTAGTCTATGTCGGAGACTACTATTTTTTTATTTAGTAGGAAAGTCCTAGCAAATTTTAAGTTTAATATCAAAAAAGAGCTACATTTTTGTAGCTCTTTAATTTTCTTATTTATTTTAAACTTCTTCTGAGTTTTCAGTATATAAATCTTTTCTTGTTAAGTTTATTCTTCCTTGATTATCTATTTCATAAACTTTTACAGTTACTTCATCTCCAACTTTTAATACATCTTCTACTTTATTGATTCTTTCTTTAGCTATTTTTGAAATGTGAAGTAATCCTTCTTTTCCTCCACCTAAATCAACAAATGCTCCAAATGTAGCTATTCTTGAAACTTTACCAGTATAAATTTCTCCAACTTCGATTTCTCTTGTTATGCCTTCAATAATTGATTGTGCTTTGTAAGCTCCATCCATATTGTCTGAGTAAATAAATACTGAACCGTCTTCTTCGATATCAATTTTAACACCTGTTTCTTCGATGATTTTATTAATAACTTTTCCACCAGATCCGATAACATCTTTAATTTTTTCTGGATTGATTTTCATATTAATAATTTTTGGCGCATATTTAGAAATTTCTTTTCTTGGTTCTGCAATTTGTGGTGCCATAATATCATTTAAAATATATTGTCTTGCTTTTGCTGTTCTTTCGAAAGCTTCTGCAATTATTTCATAGCTTAATCCATCTACTTTAATATCTACTTGTATAGCTGTAATACCATCTCTTGTTCCACCAACTTTGAAATCCATATCTCCAAAGAAATCTTCAATTCCTTGAATATCTGTTATAACAACATATCTTGAAGGATCATTTTCATCTGTAATTAATCCTGTTGAAATACCAGCAACTGGTTTCTTAATTGGAACACCAGCATCCATTAATGCTAAATGTTGAAGCACATATACTTCCTTGAGATGTTGAACCATTTGAACTTAAAATTTCTGATACAACTCTTATTGCATATGGAAATTCTTCAACTGATGGTAATACTGGAACTAATGCTTTTTCAGCTAAAGCTCCATGTCCAATTTCTCTTCTTCCTGGTCCTCTTGAAGATTTTGCTTCTCCAACACTATATCCAGGGAAATTGTATTGATGCATATATCTTTTTGATTCTTCGTTGTCTAATCCATCTAACATTTGTTCTTCACTCTTCATACCAAGTGTTACGATAGACATTACTTGTGTTCTACCTCTATTAAATAATGCACTTCCATGAACTCTAGGAATTAAACCAACTTCACAAGATAAAGGTCTGATATCATATATTCCTCTACCATCAACTCTTTTTCCTTCATCTAAAATTAGTTTTCTAACTGTTTTCTTTTCTAATTTATATAAAGCGTCTGCGATAGCTTTGCTATCTTCTTCTAGTTTTTCTTCTCCATATTTTTCACCATACCATACTTTAACATCTTCTGTAAGCTTGTCTATTTTTTCATCTCTTTCTGGCTTATCTGGAGTTTGAACATCTTGTTTCATTCTCTCTGAAAATTCTCCAGCTACTATATCATATACTTCTTCATTTACTGCAAAAGATACATATTCAAATTTTGGTTTACCAATTTCGTTTTTAATATTTTGTATAAATTCGCAAACTCTTTTGATTTCGCCATGTGCAACTTTAATTGCTTCTAACATTGTTCCATCTGGTATTTCATCTGCTCCTGCTTCAATCATAGCTATTTTGTCTGCTGTTCCAGCAACTGTTAATACTAATCTGCTTTCTTCTCTTTGTTTTTCTGTTGGGTTTATAACTATTTGGTCATTTACATATCCAACTGCAACTGCTGCTGTTGGTCCACCAAATGGTATATCTGATATAGATAATGCTGCTGAGGTACCTATCATAGCGCATACTTCTGGTGAGCAATCTTGTTCTACTGATAATACTAAACAACTAACAACAACATCATTTCTAAAATCTTTTGGGAATAAAGGTCTTATTGGTCTGTCTATTGCTCTTGCTGTTAATATCGCTTTATCTGTTGGTTTTCCTTCTCTTTTTGTAAATCCTCCTGGTATTTTTCCAACTGCATAAAGTCTTTCTTCATAATCTACTGAAAGTGGGAAGAAATCAATTCCTTCCTTTGGTTGTTTTGACGCTGTAACATTTACAAGTACAGTAGTTTCTCCGTATTTTACTAAATACACTACCATTTGCAAGTCCAGCCATTTTTCCGTTTTCAATTGTAAGAGTTCTCCCTGCTAAATCCATACTGTAACTTTTAAACATATTTTAAATCTCCATTTCTTGCTTTGATGTTTTACAAAGCATATATTTTAAGTAGATTTATTTGAAATGTAACCTCTACAATATATACTTCCAAAATATATTTCGAATATACATTGTGCAAGCTACTATCCAAATAAATTACCATATCTATTTTACTATAACTGAATTTAAAAAGCAACAAAAAACTCTAATTATTATGTAAATTATATTTGAATAACAAAAAGCCTGCACAAAAGTGCAGGCTTTGATAACTTTTCTAATGAAGTTAAATATTCTTACGAATATTTAACAAATACTGCTGTAACAAGCAAGCTTTAACAGCACTTCTAAAGTAGCCAAATATTCTTTAGAATATTTGCCAAGTAATCCTGTAAGAAGTAAACTTCAACAGTATTATTTTCTTAAAGATAATTTTTTAACGATTTCTCTATATCTGTTAACATCTTTTTTAGCTAGGTAGTTTAATAAGTTTCTTCTTTTACCTATCATTTTTAATAATCCTCTTCTTGAGTGATTATCTTTTTGATGAACTTTTAAGTGTTCTGTTAATTCTGAAATTCTTTCTGTTAAAAGAGCGATTTGAACTTCTGGAGAACCAGTATC